>Ga0206127_1000553_pt1 | contig 45239 bp, 44 predicted proteins | sample Helgoland_Spring_6_FD_148646 | JGI IMG/M metagenome (GOLD analysis project Ga0206127, IMG submission 148646) | Pelagic subsurface seawater microbial communities from Kabeltonne, Helgoland, North Sea - Helgoland_Spring_Bloom_20160419_1 | ecosystem: Environmental > Aquatic > Marine > Epipelagic ...
CGAGGAGGGGGACTTTCTTGAAATCTTCGTTGATACGCCACTAGCGGTGGCTGAAGAGCGTGACCCTAAGGGGCTGTACAAAAAAGCACGAAGTGGTCAGCTCCCCAACTTTACGGGTATCGACAGTGATTATGAAGTACCAGTGAGTGCTGACTTAATCATCCAAACAGAGGGCCAAACAATCGATGACTCAGCGAAAGAACTTATTGACGTAATAACAAAAAATGTACAGGGGTAATGTATGACATTGCGCGAAGATCTAAAAAACCCAAACTCCCATGCTCGTAGCCTAACAAAAGCATTCACTTGGCGTGTCACTGCGACTTTAACAACAGCCCTTATTGCCTATATCGTGACCGGCGAGCTTTCTATGGCTGCAATGATTGGAGGTATAGAGTTCGTCGTAAAGTTTTTCATTTATTACGGCCACGAACGGGTTTGGAATTTGATTCAATAAGCTTAGTTATCGATAAGGGCTTTTATCGCGCTTCAAGTGATGCTGCGTGTTTACACAATCACTCGCCGAAGCCATTGAGCAAGGTCAGTCTCATCAAGCTTGGACTGAGACAGTAACACTATTTTTTGCCCCACCTCCTCAACATCCCAAACCGTATGGATTCCATTTAAATCGAGAATGAGGTCCATCACCTGAAATGCCGTTCGTTTATTCCCATCATTAAAGCAATGAGCCTGAGAAACAGCCACTGCGTAAGACGCTGCCAGTGAATAAATATCTTCTATTAGGCCATAATTGAGTCGGTTTTCCACTCTTGACAGCGCGCCCTCAAGTGACTTGTCACCAGCCATTCCTTGAAGCTCATTGGGCTCTAACACCTCATCATGAATCGCAATAATGTGATCAACCGATAGCAGTAAAAAGCTCATTTGTCTTTCAGGTAATCCAGTACCGGCTGAGTGATTGCCTTACGGGACTCAAGGCTGTGTCTTATTTCTTCAATCGATGCTGTGCGATGTTGCTCTTCGGAGATCGCCTCAGCAGGCACAAAATAACCGACGAGGGCTGAGTTTTTTAAGACTGCCACAGGCTCCCCGCCTGATTTTTCTAAAACCTTGTGAGGCTCGCGCATCTCGGTCATAGATGCAATATTTCGGGTCAATAGAGTCGCCATATCAAATCTCCGCTTGGGCAATAGATCTTTTAATGTACATTAAAATGTATATTTAATCCACTATAGACTTTTAGCTTATAACTGCAGCGCTTTGAATACACGACTACTCATAATGAGTCCAGAGCCGCAATATCTTGACCGCCTTTTCCGTCTCTAAAACCTGATAGACAAGCCTATGCTGAATATTAATTCTTCTTGAATAAGCACCGCTCAAATCACCCATCAGCTTTTCGAAAGGCGGCGGAGTTTGCCATGGATCAGACTGAAGAATAGTTAATAATTGCTGCGCTTTAGTTTTTAATCCGGATGATGCTAGTTTTCGTGCATCCTTTTGGGCCTGCTTGGTGTAATAAAGCGTCCACATTACCAATCTAATTCAGTTGCAGCGCTGTCAATGCTCTCCTGCATACCCTCTACAATTGATTCGCGCATCCCTGGCACCGATAAAAGATGCAAGGTTTCGTTGATCGCATTCCAATCATCTTCAGCCAAAAGAACCGCATTGCCACGCTTGCCCGTTATAACCACTGGCTCATGGCTGACTGTCGTATCATCGATCAATTTATACAGGTTGGCTCTCGCCTCAGTAACATTCAGTGTCGTCATAATTAAATCCTCTGAATCTAAAAGTACGCTAATACGTACGTTTAGTCAAGTTTATCTGAGTTATCCTCCACCAAGAGTTGATAAGCTTATTTATCGCATGCCACAATTTGTATGTGGATTTGGCTTCGTTTTGTTACTTTTTTAGTCTAGTCCTGCCGAACCGCCCTGGATAACCGAGCGATGCCATTGCGCTGATAGCGTATCAATTTATGGCTGTCCGAAGAGCGGCGGGATACCGGCCCACCCTTTCGCCGCTCCTGCCTCTGCATGCTCGCAAAAAAAGTAGCCATCTCTTTCACGTCTTGGGGCTCACTGCTCGACGGACTGAGAAGCTCGCTAAAGATAGGGTTCGAGGCCCTCACATTCACATCACGCAAAAACTCATCAACCGGCTCGGGGCTGGTATAGGTATCGTAATAGGCATCCATCACCCGTCGATAATTGAGAAGTCCCGCGGCAATATCAGCACAGGCAAAGGCAGAGAACCCCTCCTCCGCAATTAGCTCGACAAGCGCCCTGTACTCAAACGATGATTCAAAGTCGGGGGCGCTATTTAGTCCATGCTTACGAGAATTTTGGCTGCTGGCTCGCTTCCCGGCAACCGATCTGGGGCCGGTTGATTTTAGTGCATTGCAGCGATTTGTAAGGTTTCTATGATGGTTTGGCATCAAGAGTCAGCGCCCCCTTAACCGGCTGCTTTGACTCAACTGCTGCCAGCTCAAGATCCATACGCTTAATCAGGCGGGACTTGTAGTCAATGGAGTCGATACTCCGTTGAAGATGCCTCATCGTTTGATGCTGACGGTGAATCAAATCATCCACCATCTTAATGTGCCTGGCAGCATCCTTAAAGGCCTTAGCACGAAGATCAGACAGGGTCAGATTGGCATCAATAAGAGCTTCTTCAATCAGGGCTGCTTGATCCTTCTGCGCGCTACCGTTCAGATAATGCTCAAGGGCCACCGACAGTTCACTGTTGCCAGAACCCATCCAGTTGCTACCCGCCTTAGTCAGAAGCCTCGCCATCGCCTCATGGAGCAATAGCTCCTTATCCACGGTGTGCCTCCTAATCCACCAGAGGCACTCATTCAGCTGACTGACCAGAGCAACCGCCAAGGCTGAGGGATTATCTAACTCGGATAAAAGACTTTGCAAACCAGATTGAAACTCTGCCTCAGATTCATCAGGCAAAAGTTTGGGGCTTGATAGGAAGGGCAAAAGGGACTTGGATTTATCTTCTAAAGACATAGCGACATCCACATAAATACTGAAGTGGACATTATAAAGCATAAGCTAAAAGATAAAGCAGTTAGAACTTAGTGGTCGTGCTTGATACGCAGGGTCACGCCCGGGTTAACCAATGGATCGCCAGTGAATTCAATACCTGCCTCTTCAAATGTATTTCTTATCACCATCAAATTTTTGGTATTGGCAATAGGGATACCCGGCTGCACCTCATAGCGCTTAATAGAAGCGCTGCCAACCCCACTTCGGTTTGCGAGCTCAATCGCGCTCCAACCTAACATAGCCCGCGCTGCTTTTATTTGAGAAGAAGATACCATTGACTCGACTTTATGATTCTATTAGAATCATTATGATTGTTTAGCTACGAGTAGAATAACATGATTGACGATATCTTAGCCAAGTTTGATGGCGCCTTTGCCAAAAATACCATAAGAGCCTATAGGTCGGACTTTATTCAATACCAGGCCTGGTGCTCACACAATAACATCGACTCTATACCGGCAAGTGCCGACACCATGGCGCATTACGTTGACTACCTTGCCACCATCAGAAAAAGCGCGACCATCCGAAGAAGAATAAACAGCCTGGGCACAGTACTAAAACTCTCCAAACACTATAACCCCACCAAACAGCCAGAGGTCATACTCGCCATCAAGCGAATGCACCGCAAAATTGGACGGGCACAGCAACAGGCCACTCCACTCACCGAGCTGCTACTCAATCAGCTACTTTGCAACTGCGATAACAGTATCAGGGGTTTAAGGAATAAAGTCCTATTAAGACTCGGCTACGAAACAATGCGCCGCCGGTCGGAACTCTGCGCCTTTAAGTTTGAGGACATATGCCAGGCACCGCGCGGCAAACCGGCTATCCGACTTAATTTCTCAAAGACAGATCAATTCGGGACCGGAAAGATACTACCCATCAGTCAAGAACTGTTCGACTTATTAGAAAAGTGGAGGCGTATGATCAGCGGTGAAGGCTATATTCTGAGATCAATTAATAGGCATGGGCATTTTGGGGGCAACCTCCACCCAGCAAGTATAAGCACCCTATTAAAGGCACTGCAAAAGGACTTGAAAATGGACTCCGATGAACAACCACTCAGCGGTCATTCGTTTAGAGTGGGTGCAGCACTAGACCTATTAGAACAAGGTGAGCCGCTTGAAAGGATAATGCTCAGAGGCGGATGGCAGACGGATTCGACTGCCATGAAATATTTAAGGAATTGGATCTACTAATGCGTCGTTTATTTCGAGAATGTACCACAAAAATCTAGCGTACCTTTACTCTCGAGCTCAGTTAATATTATATTAGAGGTAAACTCCTTATGCTTGACCAGCAAAGCTATGACATCAAATTCAGCAATGGCTTTTTTAATATCAATTAAATTATATTTTTTATAGTCATTGATATTGGGTTCAACACAAGAAACTTCGTAGCCCTGCTCTATGAGTGATTCAACCACTCTAACTGCAGGAGACTCTCTTAAATCATCAATATCAGGTTTGAACGCTAAACCGAGACAGGCAACTTTTTTTGTATTTAGTGAATCTGCCTTTGCTGTGATCTTATCAATAACCCATTCTGGTTTCGAGTTGTTAATTTCTCTGGCAGTTTTGATAATCCGAGAATTCTCAGGATCTTCCGATACGATAAACCAAGGATCCACTGCGATACAGTGACCACCTACACCTGTACCAGGCTGTAAAATATTTACACGCGGATGATGATTTGCCAACTTGATTAGCTCCCATACATCGACTCCATTATTATCACATAGAACCGACAACTCATTAGCAAAAGCTATATTCACATCCCTAAAGCTGTTCTCAGTTAATTTGCACATTTCGGCTGTCTTGGCTTCGGTTTCCAATATTTCCCCATTTACAAAAGTTCTGTAGAAAGCTGCAACAACCTCCGTAGATTGGCTATTGATCCCTCCAATAACTCTGGCATTATCAACCAATTCAGCCATTATCTTACCGGGCAAAACACGTTCAGGGCAGTATGCGATAAAAATGGCAGATGTATCTACTCCATTTTTCTGTAGTACCTCTCTTATCATTTCAGTGGTTCCCACTGGAGAAGTTGACTCCAGAATCACTATATCCCCACCCTTCACATAAGGACTTATGCTCTCGGCGGCTTCTCTCACGTAATCAACATTTGGTTTAGGAATCTCAGAATCGGTATGAAAAGGGGTGGGTACACAGATGATATAAATATCACCTGCTTGAACCTCTGAGTATGTCTTTAACTTTCCGTTGGCTACCGCTGACCGGACATATGCGTCCAGATCAGGCTCTACGATATGAATCTCTCCCTTGTTAATTGTTTCAACGGCATGTTCGCTGATATCCATACCTTTAACCATGTAGCCCTTAGAGGCAAGTAATGCAGCCGTTGGCAAACCTATATATCCAAGCCCGATCACCGAAACACTTTTTTTCCTATCAATCATTTACACTTTCCCTAATATATTCAACTATTCGATCACAAGCCTTGCCATCACCATAAGGATTATGGGCTTGCGACATTTTTGTATACAGAGCCTCATCATTTAGCAAAAGATGAATGCTAGAAATAATATTTGTTTTCAAGGCGCCTACGAGTTTTACTGTTCCAGCCTCTACTGCCTCTGGACGCTCCGTTACGTCCCGCATTACCAGCACCGGTTTACCCAAACTTGGCGCTTCCTCTTGTATACCACCAGAGTCTGTCAGTACCAGATACGACTGTTTTAACAAGTAAACAAAATCCTCGTACTCAAGAGGCTCAATCAACCAAACGTTGTCTAGCCCTAATAGACTTTCGTAAACTGGTTTTTGCACATTGGGGTTAAGATGCACAGGGTACACAAAGTGAGTATCTGGATTCTTCATAGCCAGCTCTTTTATTGCCTCGCAAATATCAAGAAAACCTTGACCAAAATTTTCTCTTCTATGGCCAGTTATCAAAACGAAGCGAGCTACTTCCCAATCAAAGGGTAAGCGCTCGTTCAGTCGAAGAGTTATATCCTTTGATTTATTTTTATCGACATCTATTGTTTTTAAGACCAGTTGAAGAGCATCGATTACAGTATTCCCTGTAACAATAATGCTGTCTTTATTTTTACCCTCTGCAAGTAAATTTTGTTGGCTCAAATCAGTTGGTGCAAAATGATAGTCTGCGATTATTCCCGTGCTTTGGCGGTTATATTCCTCTGGAAAAGGAGCACGTATATCATGAGTCCGAAGCCCCGCTTCAACATGTCCCACTTTAACGCCCATATAGAAACATGCCAGAGATGTCGCAAATGTGGTTGTTGTATCTCCATGCACTAACACTATATCTGGCTTTTCTTCTTTTAAAGTGTCGCGCATCTTGAGCAATATATTTGAGGTCACATCGTAAAGATCCTGACCTTTCTTCATCACACTTAAATCAATATCGGGGGTCAACTTAAAGATACTGAGCACTTGATCCAACATCTCTCTGTGCTGTGCGGTGACACAGATAATAGTTTCAATATCTTTTTGTTCTCGCAATCTGTGGCATAAAGGGGCCATTTTTATTGCTTCAGGCCGTGTACCAAAAACCACCATTACTTTTTTCAACTTACTACTTCCTCTATATGATTAAGCATCTCTAATGCCAATTTTTTTCGATCGAAATTTCGAGCAGCATCTAAACTCTGATAGGAAAGTGTTCTAACTAACTCCTTATCCTTTGCTAGTTCCAAAAATTTCTCACTTAGTTCTTTTGGGTATCCAGGTGATACGTTAATTCCAGCCTTATATTCCTCTATAATATCTGTAGCTTCCCCGATGGGCACGGCCATGATGATAGGTAAACCCATTGCCATTGACTCAAATATTTTGGAAGGAATTACAGTTTTAAAAAGAGGTGCATCTTTCAAATGTACTAAAGAAATATCGCACAAGCTCCAAACTTGTGGCATTTTATCCTTTGGCTGACGAGGTATCATAACTATATTCTCTAAGCCACGCTCACTAACTATTTTTTCTAGTCTTGACCGATCCGCCCCACCGCCAGCGAATACGATTCTGATGTTCTCTTCTTTTATAATCAGCTCAGCGGCTTCAATAACGTTCTCTAGTGCATGAGCTAAGCCGTGGGTGCCTATATATCCGATAACAAATTTATTTTTTAACTCATACTTACCAGCAAGACTTTCATCTTTTTCCTGCAAGGGTCTGTATCTTTCTAAATCCACACCATTGAGGACGACCTTGATCTTATCGGCTGACACACCTCGATTTTGAAGATCTGATTTAAAACTATGAGTTACAGAGATAATCAAATCAGCCTGGCGATACAAAAACAGTTCTAGCTTTTCAAGAATATTTATTACCCAACTTCTTCTCATTGCCCCAACAGCAGTAATAGAAGCAGGCCAAACATCACGCAGTTCAAATACAAAAGGAACTCGTTTAAATAACGCCAAAGCCCAAGCTGAGATAACCGTAAAAAACTGAGGCGAAGTGCCGACTACAACATCGACCTTTCGAGTAAATAAGCCGAAAAACAGGCTAGATGACATGAAGGAAGCAAAATCAATTGTTCGCTTTATAAATCCTTCATTGGCAGTGATATAGGTTTTTACCCGCCAAACATTAATTCCTTCAACTTTTTCCTTTGACAACCATTTGTTCTTGTAACCTTTAAACACTTTTCCTTCTGGGAAATTTGGCGCGCAGGTGATCACTGTAACTTTGTGCCCCTTATCCACCCAATCACGGGCATGCTCAAAAGTTCTCGTTGCTGGGGCATTTCCTTCGGGGGGAAAATTATCGGTTAAGAAAAGTATGCGCATATTCAGCGTTTAGACCATGTAAAGACGATATCTAGCTGAGGCTGCACAAACTGTACCTCTAGCATTTTGTTGGGCATTTCTACTCCAAACTCAGGATACCAAAAGGAATCAACAAGTGAAGCTACCTTGCCTGTTAGATCGCTATGCAAAATGAATTCTGTACCTTCAATTCTCAATAAATTGTCTTCTAGGCTTATGATTAAGTCAGGGTGAAAATAAAAACGTGATTTTGCATACTTAAATGTTCTTTCTAGCGAATCGGACACAATAAGACTGTTTACACTAAAAATTAATTTACGCGTATGAATACATCCACCGAATAATGACTTATAACCATTATGAGCAGCAAGTAACTCAATACTATGATCATGTTTTAGTTCGCTATGCTTGGAAATTATCTCTGCTCGATTGGCAACTCTAAAGCCACTCCATACCTGCGAAGAATCTTTACCATCAACTTCAACTGTATTATGAGAAGCTGTTTTGCGCTGAGTAAGCCGCTTTAGGCCCAAGCCATATTCAGAGGTGCCCGAATTAACAAACACTCGCTGAGCACCAATGGATAGCTCAAAAGATAATGTGTCAGCGTGGGCGTGGCCCGGGATATAATCAGGTCCAACTGGTGATGCGTCAAATATCAGCTTGTTGCCAGCTGCTGTAGCGCAAATATAACCACTGTTGGCGTTATCAATAATTTGAGCTTCACTGGAATCAAGAGGGCTAATTTCAAATCCCAGTGTTTCAGCATAACTTTCAATTTCTGCTTTTATTGGGGCAATTCCATCAGCTGAATCATTGAAAAAAGATGCGCCTCCATCAGGATGCGCCATTGCTTCCATAAACGTCAACATTTTAGGGATACACGCTTCTATTAGAGAGTCTAACTGACTAGAAACCATAGTCGGGTAAGCCCTACTTAGATTGAACATATCCAGCATATCCACCAGCATCAATGAATGATACATTGAACTAAGTTCAAAATTGGCACCATCCTCAAGAATCTGCTCAGGAATTTCAGAAATTAATCCCTTTTCAGCAAGGCTTACCCAATGTACATTTTTAAAAACCACACCGGCAAATAACAAAGCCTTTAAATTAACAAAATAGTGGTTACCTAGTAAATGCCTTTCAAGATCATTAGATAAAAAACTCGCCTGAGCGAAGACGCTACTGAACAGTTTTTCATCTAATTCTAGCCCACCAAGCCAAGCTTTTAAGATATTTACAATCCGCAAAGATGTTGGGTAAGGCTCCCAGCCATTGCCATATCCAACAGGATTTTGATCAACCCAACTATTCAATAACTGTAGATGAAAATTGCGCTTTTCTTTAGCGTTACCGGAAAGAAGGTCTTCAAAATAATGTAAGTTATAAACCCAGAGTTTAGTGGGTGATTCATTGTCCCAGTCGGCTGGCAACTCAAGCTTCTTAGTATGATTTAAAAAACATGCCTGTAATTGATTATCAATTTTTTCGTCATAAAGCGTCAGATGTTTCCATGTTTTTGGACACTTAGGCTTTGGCCCTTGAAAAGTTTCGGTGACTTTTGGTTTAGTTAATTTCCGCACTAATCTGAAGTAGATTTGCTGCCACTTCAGATATCGTAAGGTATTAAATAAAAGAAAAATCTTATTCATTCGGAGCAGTTGAAATAGACTCGGACTAATTTAATCATTTATTTTCGCAACATTTCTGCAATATCTAAAGAAACTCGCGCTACTTCAAAAATTTCATCCTGCGGAATGGGAATTTTACCTCCATTCCTTACGCTCTCCATAAAGGCCTCAACGCAATTTTCCTGCCCCTTGTCCTGCGACCAAAGATTCATCTGGTTAAAGCCCTTCCAGCCAAAACCGCGAAGTTTTCGGAAATTATCAAGTTGGAGAACTGCATTATCACAAAAAATCTCTATACGCTCTTTGGGAAACGACTTTCCTCCATTAGCAAAATAATGGATGGAACCCATAGAACCATCCTCAAAGGTGAGTGAAATTAGAGCCTTATCTTCGGTTACTTCAACAAAATTATTTTCACCCATTTTCACAGCATTAAAGGATTTTATTTTCGAACCAGCCAAAAAACGCATTAAATCAATATAATGGCAGGCTTCACCAATAATTCGGCCACCGCCCACCTCAGCATCTTGCGTCCAATGAGTCTTTGGTATTTCACCTGCATTCATGGTCATAATGAAGGTTTTAGGTGAACGCTTGGCATCAAGAAGCCTTTTAATTTTCTGCATATGTGGCGAAAACCGGCGGTTATATCCCACCATCACCATAGTCTTCGCAACTTTCTGAGCGGCTTCAATTTTATCAATTTCTTCGTGAGCAAGAGCTAGCGGTTTTTCCACAAAAACATGCTTACCCTTTTCTAAGGCGACGATGGTTTGAGATGCATGAAGATTATGCTGTGTCGCGATAACAACGGTAGTTGTTCGTTCATCAAGCGCCTGCTTAACATCAGTAGAGGCTATTTCAAAACCATTCTTCTTTCCGTGATGAACGGCGCTTACTCCGCCACTGGTAATGAGAGAAATCAAATTTGCTTCAGCGTTTTTAAACGCTGGTATCAAGACGCGAGCAGCATAGTTACCTGCACCTATGAAAGAAACATTTCCTTCGCACCCTTTATTCGACTGCTTTTTGGAAATTTTAACTGCATGAGTGTCAGTTAAATTCACGCCTGATGTGCGATAATCAAGCAGGATACCAAGCGTCGAACGATCATCTAACTGCTCATAGGCTGTCTTCGCATCATTAATTCCGAAGCATTGGCTTATTAACGGCTTGACATCTATTGCGCCAGAATCCATCAAGTCTAGTACTGCCTCAAAATTGCGCTGCTCGGTCCAACGCACGAAGGCGAAAGGATAATCTCTACCCTTTTCTTCATATTCATCATCATAGCGACCTGGCCCATATGAGCATGACACTTGAAACGTCAACTCTTTTTCATAAAAATCAGCGCGACTCAGTTCGAGACCCACGACGCCAACAAGAACGATTTTGCCGCGTTTTCGACACATAGTTGCGGCCTGGTGAACAACACCATTACCCTTGGCGCTCGCAGTTATTAGAACAGCATCGACACCTTTTTCACGAGAGTATGCGTTGGCAACAAGGATTGGATCTTGATCTTTGGAAAGATCAACAACTTCGGCACCAAATTGTCTCGCAATTTCACACTTAGCCGTATCTGGGTCGATACCCAAGACCCTACAGCCATTTGCCTTCAATATCTGCACTGCCATTAATCCTACTAGACCCAGACCCGTGACAACTACTGTTTCCCCAATGGAGGGATTGACTAGCCGAATACCCTGTAAAGCGATAGAGCCCAGAACTGTAAAAGCCGCCGCCTCATCACTCACATTACTGGGAATAGGAGCAATCAAATTATTGGGTACCCTGACTATACCCGCATGTTTGCCATTTGAAACAACTCGCATACCTGGGGTGAGGGCATTAGATGTAGACTCTTTTATCTTACCGACATTACAATATCCGAGTTCCATTGGTTCATCTAATTTAGACTTAATGGCAGCATAAGTCGGTGCCAGGCCATCGGTTTTGACCTTCTCTAGAACCATTTTTACCTTTTCGGGTTGGCCTAGAGCTTTACCTAACAATCCTGATTTACCAAAATCTACGAGCATTTTTTCAGTACCACTTGAAATTAACGAGTAGCCTGACGTGATGAGGCTATGGCCGGCCAAATTTCGAGGCTGAGGCACTTCTACAACTTTAGTTTGACCTGAATTAATGTCTTGCAAGACTTGAAACATTAAATTTTCCTCAATAGTTTCTCTAAATTAAAGTGTGAACTAGTAGTATCCTGAAGGTACATTTTCTCAACTTTGATGGCTAAAGCTGATGAGATGTATGCAATTCTTGCGTCTTGATCCAGAGCATACAGCGGTGCGAGTGCGGCAGATTTGTGGCCGACATCTTTGGTTAACCTATTAACCTTCCGCGTTGCACCATCCTTAGTAACATAATGCATTTTACGGAAATTAAGAATTCTCCCAATTGAAGCAGAGCAATTCCAAAAAATATATTCCTCAACACCATCGCTTGGCTCACAGTTAGCTGAAAACGATAAACATATTTTTTTGGCACCCGACGTGAAGATCACCACCAGATCATCTAGGTGCCCTTTCGATAATTGTATATCAACCTTATCCGACCCTGATTTTTCTATAAAAACACGTACAGCTAGATCAATCCAATGGGTAAGGTTTCCTAGAACTCTTGAGCCTTGGTCTTCTGAGCGATACCAATGCTCGGGAGGAAGAAAGTGACCATTAATAACCATTGTGACCGAAAATTCATCGCTTAAATTACTGATAAGCTCCTTAAATAGAGGCGCATAGGGTCTATTGAATCCAGCGTATAACTCAGAAGAACTCTCGTAAACCTTTCTAAAATCTAACATTTGTTTAGAATTCACAAACAACGGCTTTTCTATGTAGACACGTCTGAAATGATCGACAGCCACACAAGCCTGTGGCGTATGAGATTGATGATCGGAGGCTATGTAAATAATATCCCCAAAAAAAACCCCCGCTTCAATAGCACTATCAATATCAGTAAAATGAGGGCAGTTTAACACTTTGGTTGCTAATATTTTGGATTTGGAGGATGGATCAATGACCAAGCTAATTCTATGCCGAGCGATCACAGAGACAAAGAAGGCTAACAGCGTAAACCCATGATTGCCTAGGCCTAAAAAAACAATACGCTTTTTGCTTCGCGTCTTTGCGCTGTACATCGCCCTCAATATCAAATAACTAGCATTATTATCAATTCTATAAAGAGCCTTTACGACCGTACGTTGTAAACCATACATAAAAACGTAGTTTAGAAATTTTTTAAGCAAATTCACGTATAGGTTACCTCCAAATTATCAGTTAATTCTTCCCAGGACAGACTTATTAACGTGGTAAATCCACCCTGTATATCCAAGCCCTTTTTCACATTTTCCATCATCCAACGATGCACGGGAATACTAAAGCCAGTTTTTCTTCGATTTAATATCTCTTCGGGTAAGGCACAATAGGGTGACATTGCCATGTTACTCTTCCCTGGCTTGTAGCCGTTATTAACCAGCCTCGAAACAGCCCTGTAAGGCGCTAAATTCAGCTAATCTATCAGGGAAAAGTGCGTTTAGAGGCAGAGCTATGAGAGGGTTATTCACCTGTGATAACTGCTTTACCAATCCGACGCAATTAATCACAACTTGCGGCTTTATATCACTTAAAACATTAATGAGAATGTCGATTCTTTCTATATCTACTCCAGACATAACCTTCCCAGTCAGCATTTTTGGGAAGAGTTGGGGCGTTTCCATAGATCGAGCAGTACCAGTCACATCAAATTGATCGTCCCCAGAGATAACTCTAAAAACTGTGTTTCCAAGCATTCCAGTTACACCTAAAACTAACACTTTAATTTTATTTTCAATCATTGATCGTTTCCCTTAAGATCATCCAAATAACTTTTGGGCAGTTTGAATTCGAGCTCCATCAACTGCATAATCATGGGCAACTGTGTAAGCACCCTTTTTCTGTTTCCTAATTTGACTATTATCCCAAGAAGCTGCAATTTCAAGCGCTCTTGTAAATCCTTCGATATTAGAAATAGGTAAATCCCATCCAGCCTTTTTCTCTCTAAGTTGCCTCCATGGCGTCTGATCAGATATTAAAACTGGCACTGAAGCAGACAGTGCTTCAAAAATAGTATGTCCAAAATTTTCACCAGATGTGAGAAGAACATAAAGATCATACTTAGATACAATATTTATTACATCTGCTCCATCAGCAACTCCTCGGTAACATGTTGTAATGTTTTGAGGCAGACCGTCAATCGCATCTGTGCAATCTTTCCAGTACATTTCGTCTTCGAGAGGACCGAATATGTCAAAAATAATCTCGTGGCCTTTGATACGCTTTAGAGCATTCAAAAGTCCTAAAAGATTTTTTATTTTTGCGATTCTAGCCAAATAGATTAGCCGCAGTTTTCTCGGTACTTTCGAAGTCTTCATCTGTGGGGGAGGTAGCTTTGAATCAGGAAAATTTGGAAGTAATATTATTTCAACTTTGGGCCCCCAAAAACATTCTAAATCAGCCTGCTCATTTACCGAGGTAGCGTGCCAAACAACGCGTTGTTGAAGCCTAAAAATGCGAAATAAACTCAGATAAAATTGCTTTTTCCTAGTTTTTATACTCAAGGCTCCAAGGGAGAATTCTCCTCGGGGGGCGATGATTATTTTTTTGCTGGAAAAAAACGCTAAGGTAACAAGAGGAATAATAGTATAAGTAATATCAAAAAATGAATTGAAGTAGATGACCCTAGAAGATCTGCGAAAGCCCTCAAAAATTAACTTCACGAAACTTCGCCAACCATCAGCCAGGTACATAACTTTCCGACATTCTATTTCTGTCCACTTTCCTGTCTTAATTCCCGGAAATTTTTCAGTTGGTCTTTTGAACTCATGATTACAACAAATAACCTTAAATTTGAATTGATCTTTCGTAGCATCAATTAAATTTGCCAACGATTTTGGGGGGCCGCCAGCATTTTTAGCTGGCAGGAAATAATGAGCGTATATAAGAATTTCATTGTTAGATTTCATCGCTTAATCCTGAGTACTTTTTTACTAATTCTTTTTCCCATTTGGCATCAAAAATTCTTAAATCCCTTTAATATATCAGGATAAGAACTGCCTCGACCGCAACTATTTTTTAATACGAAAATATCACTAAAGGAAAAATTTTTATTAAAAAAGGAGTATGAAGCTTCCCGATTTTTGGGGATAATGCAGGATGATACTAAAATTTATACCTTTTGTTTTGATATTATTTTTGACGTCTTGCGAAAGATTTTCGAATAATCCTCCTATCATTATTCTTCCCTCAGTGTTGGAAGTTTTTGAAAACCAAACTCAAGTGTCTGAAATTTTAGTTTCTGATCCTGATGATGACCCTCTTCAAATTACGATATCTGGAATTGATAAAGATTTTTTTCTTGTGGAGGACCGGATGTTAAGCTTTACAGTAGCTCCTGACTTTGAAGTCAAGGAAGAATTTTTAATCACGTTAACAGTAGACGACACTCATCACGTAGTCATGCATGATTTAAAGGTCATCGTTCTCAACGTTAATGATAATCCACCTTTCTTCGTATCATCAGAGACAGATCTCTTTGCTCGCAATGGCAATCTCGACCTTGGAACAATTTCATCCGAAGATCCAGATAATGATTTACTTACATATTCAATTGATGGTCACGACGCTGAATTTTTGTTTTGCGACCCTGAATCAGGTGAACTATCTTTTATAGCACCACCAGATTTCAGAGTCAGAAGCACATATGAAATTGTGGCAACTGTTTTTGATGGAATTCACCAGATTTCGAAACCGCTAACAATTTATGAATTAACGCTCCCTAAAATTGTTATTTCGACCTTTTCTGATCAAATTGCAGATGAACCAAAAATTATGGCGTATATGGAGATTTTTAAAAATAATACGCTAATTGAATATTACAACATAGGGATCGAGCTGCGAGGTTCATCCTCACTGGCTTTTTCGAAAAAGTCTTATGGATTTGAAACTAGAGACGTCCATGATGAAGATCTATCGACTTCACTCGGAGGCTTTCCGGAAGAAGAGGACTGGATTCTTTACGGTCCCTTTTTGGACAAATCTCTCTTGAGAAATGTTCTGATTTTTGACTTATCTAATTCCATCAATCGCTATGCATCAAGAACTGCGTTCTATGAATTATTTATAAACAATGAAGCTAAAGGGCTTTATATTCTAATGGAGAAAATGAAGCGCGACAAAAATAGAATAAACGTCAGTAAAAATAACGATACTGATATTTCTGGTGGTTATATTTTACAAATTGATCGCCCACCTCCAACTAGCACTGAACCAGATATTTCTGAATTTTTCAATTCTTTATCTTCTATCCCTTATGCGAGACCAATTGCCTTTTTGTATGAATATCCCAAGAGTAATAAAATCACTGAACAACAGAAATCTTATATTCAGGATTACATCAATAGTTTCGAGCAAGCTCTACTATCAGAAAATTTCGAAGATGCGAATACCGGCTATCAACGCTGGATTGATATAGACAGCTTCATAGATTTTTTTATACTGACTGAACTTTCGAAAAATGTTGATGGATATAGGCTTAGTACTTTTCTCCACAAAGAAAAAGGGGAGAAATTAAAAATGGGTCCAATTTGGGATTTTAATATCGCCTTTGGACTGGTATCTCATTGCGGTGCTTCTGACATCTCAGGATGGCAGTACCAATTTAACAGCTTATGTCCTGAAGATTATCAAGTTCCTTTTTGGATATCCCGTCTTCTTGAGTCATCTGAATTTAAACAAAGAGCAAAGAATAGATGGTTAGCATTAAGATCAAATGAATTATCTAACTTTACAATAATATCCAAATTAAATGCGTATACTCGATACTTGGACGAACACAACGCTATAGCAAGAAATCTGGAATATCATGATCACGATGTGGGAGCATGGGGTGCTATGTCGTTGCCCACATACTCAGGCGATATTAACTATCTAAAAAATTGGATCGAGGGTAGGTTAACTTGGATAGATAGCGAAATAGCTCTTTGGTAAATATTCTCAACTAACTCCCTGGATGAGCATTAACTCTCTTCTTTTTTTATTCTCTATTACCCTCCCATTAAATTAATTCATAAAGAAACTCTATACTCTTTGCACCACAGTTCAAATAGCAAAAGCGCAAAAAGTCTTTCTCCATTATTACGGCCCTTGTCCTGACCCTTGAGCAATTCCCTAATGATTGTTTGGTCAAGCTGACAATTGGAGCTTGTTAGCGTATCCCAAAAAAGATCACGAAATGGCCCAGACTTTAGCCAGTCGGAAATAGGAATAGAAAACCCCTGCTTTCTATTTTCGTTAAAATTTTCTGGCAGAATCCTTCTAGCTAAACTCTTAAGCAATATCTTTTTATTTTGATTTGTCGCTTTTAGATTAGATGGTACTTTTCCGAATGCGAACTCGAGTACTCTCCTATCTAACATAGGAGCTCTTACTTCCAAAGAGTTCAGCATACTGGTCCGGTCAACTTTTACTAGAACATCTTCCGCCAAAAAATTACTAAAGTCTGTCCTTGTTACCCGCTGCAATAAATCAATGTCTTGAGAGGTTCTTTTTGAACGAATTGTTTCAGCTATTAATTTGTGCTGCCCATAACCTCGAAGCAGCTGCGATCGAGCAACTCTGTCAAAGCAAATCGAACTAACTGCGGGAAGTCCATAATTTAAATCATAATCAAACCCAAGCAAATAATTCCGTCCTTTAACACCATAAGGTGCAAATCGCCCGGCGGATTTTGCGACAATTTTTCTTACCCAATTAGGTATATATCTTAACGTACCTCGCATCTTAAGAAGTAAACTATGATGCCCATATCCACCGAACAATTCATCGCCACCATCTCCACCTAAAGCAACAGTGCAATGCTTACGAACCAAATTTGTTACCAACCATGTTGGAAACATTGATGAATCAACCATTGGCTCATCAAACTGTCGAGCTAGGAGAGGCAACAAGTCTACAGATGTTGGTTCTGCCATTAGTTCAACGTGCTCAGTGCCAAAGTGATTTGCTATTAACCGAGCATGTGTGGATTCATCGAATTCACCATGACCAGGAAATCCAACACTAAAAGTACGAACATTGCCAGAATTTCGAGTAGCCATCGCAGTTATTAGGCTAGAATCAAGCCCGCCACTCAGCAATATTCCAATAGGTACATCAGAAATCATCTGGCGCCGAACTGCATCCTCTAAAAGTTCGTCGAGCTCATCAACGAGCTCTAATTCTGTATAGTTTTCTTCGTTAAACGCTGGCGGCTCCCAGTAGCGCCAAATTTCTAAAGAGTCATTAACTAAGTTAAAGGTCATCGCATGCCCCGGTTCTAACTTTCTATATCCTTCATAAATACACCGTTCTCCAGGAACAAATCCCATTGAAAAATAACAGTCTAAAGCCTCCCAATCTATTTCCCTGGACATGGAATTGTCGGAGAGTAATGCTTTCAATTCTGAAGCAAAACGAAGAGATCCGGAAGATTTTTTATAGTACAAGGGCTTTTCGCCAGCTCGATCTCGAGCTAAAAATAATCTCTGCTTCACAGAATCAAACAATGCAAAAGCAAACATTCCATTAAGCTTGGATAGACAACCAGTGCCCCATTGTTCGTATGCTGCGAGTAAAACCTCTGTATCACTGCGCGAATAAAATCTATGCCCTAGATCCGATAATTCATTCCTAAGTTCCGTAAAATTATAAATTTCACCATTAAAGACAATCGAAGAAATTCTACTTTGGGAATGCATAGGTTGTTTTCCAAGCTCAGAGAGATCTATTATCGATAACCTTCTGTGTGCTAGGCCAACACGTCCGCAACCCGACCACCATTCTCCAAATTCGTCGGGACCACGGTGATAGAGCGCATTGCTTGCAACCTTTAACCATGGCTGTGGTCCGGAACTACGAACCTCGGCTGAGCCAACTATTCCACACATTTATACTATCTCCATAAAAATAGTTGCTATTCTAGATCCGAGAGTTCACAACAAAAAAGGATTTTACAAATGGAAAAGCACTAGTACTCTGCTTCACCATTTATTATTTCGCGATATAGATTCTCATAGCATTCTGCGACTGCAGCTGGATTATATTTTTTAATATTTTCAAATCCTTTAGATACTAACTCACTCCTATACTGAGGATTTTCAATTATCCTCTTTAATCCTTTACGAATACTTTGGGAACTATAGGGATCTACTAAGCATGCACCTCCACCCGCAACCTCTGACATTGGATCGATGTTACTTGTTACAACAGGTCGCCCGACCGCCTGACCTTCTAAAATAGGCAATCCAAAGCCCTCTGAAGTTGAAGCGAATAGTACTATATCCGACAGCTGATATTGCCCCAGCATCTCCTCATTGGTTAACCCTGATATAACTTTAAAAGTAACATTAGAGGCTTTTAATAATTTACCTTGGTGCGAGGTTAACTCACCCACAATCACAAATGTACAGTGCAGTCCCGAGACGGCATCCAAATGTCGCTCAAAATTTTTATTCTCAGTAACGCCAATATGCAAAATTCTGGGAGTAACCTCATTAAATAATCGAAAGTTGGGAGTAAAAACTGTAGAGACTGGATTAGGAATCACTTTAACTTTATCAGCCACGTCAGGGAGTAAATTAATAATACTGTCTTTAGTAGATTTTGATATTGCAACTATGTACTTACATTTCCATGACGGCAAACGCAACCAAAATAGCCAATATAACCAATGACGTGCTCCTATTATCCGCCCAGGAATACCAGTATCGTGGATTGTTAAAATTGTTTTGTTTTTATTTAAGAAATAGCTGACAAAATGTACATCACCGGTAATATGGTTGATGTCGCCCTGAGCGAATGGAGCAGTGCACAGATCGTAAAACCTTCTAAAAAAACCCTTAGAGTAAAATCGACTGTAACGAAACGAATAATCAACATCAGACGAAAGCGATAGGGTAATATCGTCGAACACACGCTCCAAACTGAAAAAACTACCCTTTTTTCGCATGAAATAAATAACTTTTATCGGTAATTTATCCATTAATTATGTTATTTTTGTCACTTCGAATACCTACTTACGATCAGGAGCTAGTCCAAAAATTTCCGCTAGAATTTGACGCAGACGTTCATCATTACTGTATCCTGCTTTTTTACACTTTTCTGCTCCCGCCAAAGCAATCTGAATTCGCAGCTCAGGGTTAGCTAAATAAAACTTAGTTTTGTCAATTAGTTCTTCAGTAGAGCTAAAATACTCTGCTTCAACACCCTCTTCAAATAAATTAATATGCTCGGCGGACCGCTCCGCTAACATGAAGCCTCCACACGCCGGTATTTCGACACTTCGGGTCGTTTGCAGATCTCTATTTTTTTTTCTTAAGAAACATAGATTGATATCAAAACAGCTTATGGCTGTGGAATAATCTTCACCCCACAAAAACTGCCTCTCTTTCTTGATATTGCGATCATGGCTCTTGGCTATCTTTTCTTCACTACCCCACCATCGTATTTTCACACCTGAGCGTCCAAGGCAATCCATATAATTCGCACGATCTTTTTCATATGCTCCTATGAAGCCAACTGATCCACCAAGTCTAAGCTTATTCTCAGCTGTTACTGGTCGCGGGAAATGCAATTCGGGCGCATACGCGTTACCCACGAACACGGCGTTTTTTGCACCCATTTGAATTAATTCCGGGACGTTGTACGTTTTAGTCGTTATAAAGTGGTCGTAATATTTTAAACCTGATAGCCAGTAGTTTGATCGACAATGGGATTGACCCATATCATCAGGACTATATCCTATGACAAAATGGCCGAGCTCTTTGAGTTTACGCAAGGTTTCCGGCCATATCTTGAGGCCCTTATCAATCCATATAATATCGCAACTTTCGTGCGCAATAATCTCGAGAAGTCTAGCATTCAAGAAATGCACATCAGACGGGTAACCAAGGCGATTACTAATCTTAGAGAAAAGGTTTTTAATAGGGTTAGGAGGTGGTGAGATGTCGTCCTCAACAGCCAACATTCGGTAGCCCAATCTCTCAAGAGCTGAAAATCGATGTTTCGATGTGCTACCGTGCCAAAGTTGACCCAGGTATAAAATAGTCTTCATAGCCTTTACGCTGAAATAACCATGTAATAAATCTCAATGAAAAAACTATCAGTGACATTATAAAAGGTGTTCATAAATGAGACTTATTTTTTGAAAATAAAAAACTATATGTTCCGGGAGATTTCTCACCAATTGCGGCAGATTTTACTTCTTGTTGTGTAAATTCCGGCATCCCCTCAATAAATTTATAAGCCTTGTATCCTCTCGAAAAGAAAATATCAAATGTAGTCAAAAATTGCGGGTTAATCATTACTCCCTCTGGTTGATTCTCGAAGGTAGTGATTTCTATAATCCAAATTGGCGAAACTTCTCTTTCCAGAGTTTTAATTGCGCCTGAAAGCACCTCTTGTTCAAACCCTTCAACATCAATCAGAACTAACGTGGAGGTTAAATCCTTATGGCTAGCTAATAGCATATCCAACGTGAGAACCGATACGTAATTATAATGGCTACTGGATATGCCTGCCCAACCCTCACGCAAGGAAGCTCCTGTCCCACTACCCCATAGGGTTGTTACTGATGGCTTCGAACCCAAAGCTACAGGAAATATTTTTACCATATCCTCCCAATTATTTTCCTTAATATTTCTAAGAAGGTAATGTAAATTTCTCGCACTTGGTTCTACAGCAACTGTGGGTACACCTTGATTTAGAGCATGTGCGCAGTAATAACCGATATTGGCTCCGACATTCACAAAACATGAAAAATTTGGCAGTAATTGTAGAACTAACTTGGTCTCTATTTCTTCGAATTTTCCTTCGGCCATTTCCTTATGACCAGCGAGACTAAAACCCCACTTAGTTTTAAGAGCCGGTTTATTAGTATCTAAAAGATCTCTAGCCCTTCGGATATAGTGAGAGATTTCAGGGAAAAAATTTAATGTGTACCTAATCAAACTTCGAAGCATGGTTTTTTTCTCATTTTTGTAATAACGTCTTCAGATTTTTTCAGTTTTCAAATAATCTTAAGTAAAGCCATTCTAGCTCTAACAATTAATAACTCTTCCACTTTTATAATCGATGTTTCGACAAAATTAAATTAATCCCTACATATAAAATATTCATAAAGATTAAAAAATACGCACCGTACATGAAAATACCGAGATAGTCAGCTAATAATGTCCCATCGATTCGAAATGCAATTATCAAACTCAGAAGCACAATTGGAAAAAAAATCAAGCTTTTACTACTTATAATGACGCTAGCAATCGCCGAGTTTTGGGCAATAACTAATCCACCAATGATCGACCAAAAGACCACACCAATCCATCCAGCGTTATAATAACCGTCACCAAAAATACCGGCAGCATAAGATGTACCTTCCATTCCAGTCATTTTGTAGTAGAGCTCAATACCTGAGCTCGTCGTACTTGGTTTATTTGGGTATACGAACCTTGGAATAAATACCCAAGGAATCTTAGCCCAATCACTACCACCATCGCCAGAATTATAGAAATCGATTGCTCCAGCCTGTTCGTGCATATAGTTAAACCTGGCTACTGCAACATAGTTCGAACGCACATCTAACTCTTCTGCAGCCTGCAAGCCTGCACGGAACAAAGATAATCTCTCAGAAATTGATTGATTATCAATATCGCTGAATGTTATCCGAGCAAACTGAATAGGACCACCTACAATATTAAATAGGATTGCTACTAGAATAAATCCACCGATGAAATGTCGGAGAGAATTAATTCTGATACCCCATCCAACAAAAAATACCATTATGGGCAAGAGCATAGCGAATTTTTGAAAACCAAGAAGACCAAAGAATGACATGACGATAGCTAAAGCTGCACTCAACCACCACACCAGTATAGCGTGTCTCCCTTTAAACATCATGCCCATCAAAATACATAGAAGTAGTAAATTTGCGAGCATTCGGAATGACCCAGAAATCATTTCGCCAAAGATCCAGTCATTCAGTTGGACATATATAAAGGAAGAACCTCCCACCGCTAAAAAAATTGGAATTATAAAAAAGTTGTCAAATTTAACACTCTTGCGTGTAGCACTTTTTGCTAATTTTGGTAAAAATTTTGGCCTGTATATAGCTGAAAAAAATAAAGCTAAGCCCATGCCAATTGCATTAATGGCATCAATGTAAAGTGCATCATCAGCACCAATTCGATACCTGTAAAAGACTATATCAAAATTTTCATTTGACAGTGTGCTAGCCACCAAGGCACCCAACAAGAAATACAAAGAAAACGATATTGTAAGTAAAATACGATGGTCAACCAAAACTCTGCTTAGATCTGATCCCCTCAATGGCTTTAGATTTAGCATAACTAGAAGTAATCCAATTACGCAAAAAGCAGTATGCATATACATATCTTCAGGCATAGCAACTGACGAAAGAAGAAGCGCTACGAATCCAAGCCCTATAAATTGGCAACCAAAATTTCGCCAGTGCAGAAGAGAAAAGTTATTAGGAGTGCTTATCATAGTCGATTCCAAAAACTTACAGAAGCCGCCATTCTTTAGGGATAAGACCTACCGTATTCCAGTAGTTGTCGGATTTAAATCTACAAGGATTTGGCGCGATTACAATCTTTTCTTTAGATGATTTCAACCAGGCGCCCCACCAACTAAAGGTACTATTAGCTATTATGAAGTGCTTGCACTGGCTTATTAACCAAAGATCAGCGTACGCCAAATGATCACCCTTGTTGTGACTTATTATAGTAACTTGAGATGGGTCCAGTGCAAGATATTTAGGCACTTCTTCAGGCCGATCCGAAAAAACGAAGTAGTGGGGTGACGGCGTTAGAGAGGCTAGTTCTTTAATTGCTTTTGTATAATAATTTATAGGGGCATTATCGGATTTGTCATTTGAACTTTCAGAATCTTCTTCGTTAGAAGTTGAATCAAAAAAACGTACGTGAAGCGCAACAGAGTTAGTCTTTTCAATAAGACTAGCTATATGTTTATTCTTCATGTCATTGGGTGGTATTATTTTTAAATCAGAGCGAAGTATTGGTTCTATATCTTTAAAGTATGATTCACTCTGCCAATCACCTTCTAAATATTGAATAGGATTCGGCCGAAAGTTTAATAGCCGGTGATCAAAATCGAGACCCTCCTGATCTAAGTACGCGCGGTCATTGAAGTCCTTGAGTGAGCTTTGATAACGCAGTAAAAGTCGCCTAACTCTCGAGAACGGAAGGAGCCTTTCAGATGGAGTTGCTAATCGATTAGTAATATTAAAGTGTCCCAGCTGGTAGTGCCTTTTATATTTAAAATCTCGCTCAAAACCAGATACGTGGTCCAAAACTAATTCAGCATTGTTTACAACTGACAAACGCCGAGCTGCTGCAAATATGAATAATTGGTTCCCAATACCACCCTTTATTCTAGGAATTACCTTCATGAGCACCCCCAACTATAAAAATCATAATCTTCAAGGACACGCATTCTCTCCAAGTGTGTTCCTCCATAGCTAAGGTCTCGTATGTAAAGAAGCTTTCCTTTATTTATCAAATCTTAGTACCTTTAATTAGAAACACTCTAGAATAAGTACCACTGGAACTGCCCGTCTCAATAATGTTGATAGTTTTAATAAGCAGTCGAACCATTTTCCAGAGGCAAAATCTGATAGAGGAAAAAACAGAGTACCCTCTAGCTGGTGGGTCACACTCTCGTATAATAATATCATCGTAACCAACCATTTTTAAAAGCCCCGCAAGGGCATAAGGAGTAAATGTTAATTCATGGGTGAAATCACCATATCTGAGCTCTGACGCAAAAAGACTCGATGCGTTCGGGGTCCGAAGAATCAAATCACCTTTATCATTCAATGATGAAAAAACAGTTTCAAGAAACTCAATAACTTCATCTTTGGTTAAATGCTCAATGACATCAAAAGCAGAAACACAATCAAACTTGTCTTCACTCTTTTTTAGCACCTCAAACATGTCACCCTCTAAAACAGTCACAGGATGGTTTTTAGTAATTGCAACTTGTGAGCTACTTACATCGACGCCATAGACATTACTGTACCCTTCAGCTGCATAAAAAAGAAGATCATCACCCGTTCCGCATCCAAGATCTACAATCTTTGCATTTTTATCTAATGGTAACCAATCACGCAGATACCAACGCTTCGTAGCATTGATCTTAGCTCGCGCTTTTGGCTCAAGGCCTTCGCTTCCAGTACCAAAAAATTTTCCATAATGTTTATATATTTTATTTCTATACATGAATCTATCCCTAAATATTGAACACTTAAGTCATTCCACTCAAAAGGCCGAAAGCACAACTCTATAACCTTTATTATAGTTCTGAATGTCAATTATTAAATTTTTTTGAACCTCCACGGGTAACCTTTGAGCAGAAATATTTTTGTTGCTATCAAATCAATCACGCTGGATCATCCATAAAAATTCAACCAAATAACTCACTAACAATCTTAGTTAAAGATAGTATTAGTATAATGAAAATTAAAATAGTACGATTCTCTCTCGATAAAAATTTATGCCTTGGGACTATAGCCTCATAGCTTCAAGATCATCGGGAAAAATACTCTTCAAGTCGTAAAAAATACTATTTTCTTTAGCAAGACTCTTAATATTTTTTAACTCCATGTCCTTAAAATCTCTATGAGATACGGCCAAAATTATTACATCATATTTCTTTGAATCCATATCTAGCTTATTTTTAGACCGAATCCCAAAGTCTATAAATATGGAGTCTACATCGACCAATGGATCAACAACATCAACTTCTTTGACAACCCTTTTAAGTCGGTCATGTAAAGGAATTACTCCTGAATTCCTAACATCAGCGCAGTCTTCCTTGAAAGTTAAACCCATTATTAAAATACTAGCCTCTTCAATAATAATTTTCTTATCTTCCATAGTGCCTAATAGCTGAGAAACTATAAAGTCGGGGATAGAACTATTTCGATAACGAGCACTAGAAATAAGTAAAGGATCACAACCAAAAGTCCGAGCCTGATGTATTAAATAATACGGATCAACCGGAATACAATGACCGCCAACTAAACCGGGACGAAACGGCAAAAAGTTCCATTTGGTTTCTGCTGCTTTAAGAACAGAATTTGTATTAATACCCATACGACCAAAGATCATAGCCAATTCGTTCATCAGAGCTATATTTAAGTCGCGCTGAGTATTTTCAATAACCTTAGCGGCCTCAGCAATTTTAATGCTCTCAGCTTTGTAAGTACCGGCACGGACTATCTGACAGTACAGGGAATCTACCAGATCTCCTACTTCTGGCGTTGAACCTGATGTTATCTTTACTATATCAGGTATTTTTCGCTGCTTATCTCCCGGATTTACCCTCTCAGGACTATACCCACAAAAGAAATCTTGGTTGAATTTAAGCCCAGAGTATTCCTCTAACACAGGTACGCAGTCATTTTCAGTAGCTCCAGGGTAGACGGTTGATTCATAAATAACAATATCGCCTTTGCTCAGAATTGAGCCAATCAATTTACTCGCTGAAAGAAGTGGATTTAAGTCTGGTCGATTATCTTCATTAATTGGTGTTGGAACTGTTACAATAAAACAGTTGCATTGCTTTAGGGCCTCAACATCAGTGGTAAAAAACAAGTTTGGGCGTCTGAGTAAATCTTCTTTTGACACTTCCATCGTCCGGTCCAAGCTATTTTTTAGATCTTCGACTCTCTTTTTATCAACATCATACCCGATTACACTCCTGTATTTTGCGAATTCTACAGCCAAGGGCAAGCCGACATATCCGAGTCCGATAATGCCTAATTTAATAGATTTTAGAGAGGGGAGGTTAGATTCTTTCACTGATTTTTTCCTGTTAGTGTTTCAAAAGTGACCGATTTCTAGCGGCCTATGACCAAAATATCATGGTGTCAATTCTTTCTGCAGATAAAAGACTGACCTTTATTTATTATTCACTCGTTCTTGCTGATTTAATTATTGACACGGTTTCTACTCTATACTCATCTGTATGTGTCTCTGAAGCGCACGATATCAATTTCACATAAGCGATAGGATAAAAACACCATCGGCATGTAATTCGGAATACTAGCAGATTGAATTAATCCTTAGAAAATATAAATAAACCTAAAATGTAGTCCTTTTCAGAAATTTCTGAAAGTTCATGTTCATCTTTGAAGTTGACACCGCTAGTACCATTACTATCTATTGTATGCATATCGATTAAACTTAATCCCGCTTTGCTTGCCATAGAAATAATTTTAAATGGGCTAAACACATAGTTAGCGTTGAATTCAACTCTATCCCTTCCAATTGGAGTAGCTAAATACATAGTCCCATTCGGGGACAGAAGCCAGGACAGATTGGAAATTCCTCTTTCAACTGCGCCTAAATCTATAGAATCACCATATCGCCCTAAGCCAAAGTGCTCAATGGTATGCAGACAGGATATCGAATCTGTGCTTGATCCCGGATGCAACTTTTTAAAAGATTCCTCTCCAAGACTGAAATCTCCTTGCAAAAAATTAACATTCAGAACACATGCGGATTGATGTCGAAAGTCATAAACATCTAATTCTCTGAACGAAGCAACATGTGCGACAAAACCATCGACTCGAGATCCCACATCAATGTGTTTCAATGGAGATTTTAAGTAAATCCTATTAGCTACAAACAGATCTTGCCAGAAATACTCGTGCTTCAGATCCGCTGAATCCATAAAGCGGTCATGCACGCAAGGAGAAACAACTAATTCACCTTTGTAGATTCGCTTAAATGCTATCAAATCTCGAAAATAATAAAAGAATCCAACAGGTGATCTTAAAAATCTTACCAAGTCGATGCCAAACCCACCTTGAGCTAAGGAGTGTAGCTTGAGTAATTTTTTTTTGATTTTTAGTCTCATACAAGTACCTTATTTATAAAATCAGAGCTCTTACCAATTTTGGCGTAGTGTAAGTTAAATATTCTTGAAAGGGGCCATAAACTTGGCCCCTTCCTATCTGCCATACTAATCGCCTGCATTATAAATCTTCCTCTCTAGTTTGTTGTTTAGTCTACTCGCCATTTGCGTCGCAAGATTGAAAATGAAAGAACAAACTTGATTATCTCTAACATACTAGCGACGGAAATATTTTCCCATCGGAACTCTTTTGAAATCGTCGACCATAGTTCTTTGCGAATGAAGTCGGGAACTTCAATTTTATTTCGGTAAAATGCTCCTAACATGTTGAGGCTAGAGCTTAACGGACAGGTGTGTGGAACCTTCAAAGATTGATAGTAATCCATTAAGTTTATTTCTGGAAGGAACTCCCTCAGCTGCTCATTTAAACCATTCCCAACGTAGGGTATATATCGTATTTGGTCCATGCAATCATCATCAGCATACGCAACGAATTGCTTGGACTTTACAAAACCTCCAAATTGATGAGCAGCCCTAATAAAAAGCTCTACATGATAAAATCCGAGCTCCTTAACTTTGGGTTGCGAACTTTTAACACCATTACGAATAACCATTGAGGTTAACTTTGGGTAGGAAACGATTTGATGCAACTCATCAATGCTCTCTTTATCAATAAATTCATTTATCGAATTCTTTTTTATAAGTGGATTTTTTTCACAATATGGTGGTTGTTTAAAATTAAAATAAAAAGCACCAGAGTTCTCGTAATTTATTGTTTCCATAATCGTGGATATCGCCTCTGGGTATAGATTATCATCGTCAGAGGAAAACCAAACATACTGACCAGAAGATCCCTCATAGCACCGACGAACATTTTCATCAAAGAAAGAGTCTGCAGCAGGATTTTCGAGATGGACGAACGCTACTTTTTTCTCTAGATAGAGTGGTTGATGAGATAAAATAATTGTCCTGGTATCGTCAGTTGATCCATTATCGCTGACCAAAACTTCAACTTCAGAATTAAATTTAGAGCTTTCGATATGATCAAGTAGCTGCTTTAAAAAAATGTTCAGTCGACTTGCTCGATTCCATGTAGGAATTGCAATCGTTAAATTTTTCATCTAGGCCTCGAGTTCTTAAAAAGTTGAATTTTGTTGGTAATTGCCATCACCACTCTTAAACGCTCATCATGATCGAGACACAGATAAAACGTGCAGATCGACCATAACATAGACAATCCAACAAAGCTGATTATAGATATCGGAATAGAACCAGTTTGTACCGAATCGACAATAAAGAAAGGAAAAACTAACGCTAGGCTTACCAATAGGGGTAGGTTCAATGATTCCTTAAAAAACACTCGCTTATCGATAGAAAAAAATTGGCAGTTCCTCATGAAGAGCCAAGCACAAATGCAGCTCTCAGTTATGACTGGAGGAACTAAAATCCATTCAAATCCGCACATTTTGACCAAAAAATAAGCACAAAGAAATGTAACGATTGCGCTGACCGCTGTCACCTTTGCCCAACCCCTCATATTTCCAGTAGCGAGTAATGCCATCGAATAGACATGGTTCAAAGACTGAGTAACTACAATCCACCCAAGACAAGTAGCAAAAAAAATTCCTACATACTGATCACGGCCAACCCAAATTTCTAAAACATTATCAGTAAAGATGGTTACTCCGAGCGCAAACGGGAATGTAAAGATGGCTGTAATCTTTAACACTTTGCACAACTTCTGATATGAATCCTGCTTGCAACCATTTGCGAAAATTTCATTAAAGGCTGGAGCCGCGTTATCAGAAATCTTATAGATTAGCTGAGTCCCTATTAAAGCCGGCATTTTAGTCAGATAGACCATAGCAATGTATTTAGGTCCCAGAAGTTTTCCAACAATCAAGCTGTCAGAACTAGAGCCAAAAATTTGCGCTAAATTTACCCCCCAATATTTGAACCCAATAGAAAAAAGATCGCTCATTTTGGCTTTATTAAGGGATCTATTGGTTTTGGAGATTATTTCGAACTTTTTCCTAAACCACTTCCTGTGCAATAGCATTCCTATGAATTCAGCAAAAATATACCCTGCCACCATGCCTTCTAGGCCATATCCATAAGCGAGAAAAACGACAACTAGAAGTATTCTTAATAAATTAGCAATGATTAAAAATAAGTTGCTTTTACTCATATTCTGCGTGGATATTGTTGCTATTATATAAATTTGGAGTGGTGTTCTTACCAGATACCAAATTCCTAGAATGTATAAGCATAGCTGCCCACTAGCTAGCAGATTAGTTTCCGCATCGAGTATTAGCTCAAGATAGTAGCCAAGAATTAATAGTACTGATCCTGTGAAAGTGTTTGTGATAAATAATAACCACTTGCCTATTTCAAAAAACTGCAGGAAATCTAAAGTAATTCTTTCATTTTCATAGGATTGAGACAAAAATCGACTTAGCGCCACAGTTAAACCAAGATCAAGTAAAATCCCGATCCCAAGAAGCTGCATAATAAAGGAGTATGCTCCAAGTATTTCAGAGCCAGCAACACTGATTATGAAAGGAACTAACATAATCTGTGACAGCGAGATAATTACAGTGAGCGCAATGGATGTTAAAAACCCACTGGTGGCACGTTCGGTTCGGCTCATGGCAATCCCAAAAGGCTAAGATCAGACTTCAATATAAAAGCGAGTTAAGTTTAAAAGTTTTGCATTTTAGTATTAGATAATTGATGCTAAATTTTGTTACCTTTTCCAAATACGGCGGTTTGCAAGATAAGCTTGAATGATCCTTACCGCATGAGATCTCTTTTTTTTTAATTCCCGCAGTAAACTGTCTTGAGACGTCAAAAAGCTGCTTAGCTTTGAATTAATATTTATGTCTTATTTTAGATTTCGATGAACTGCTATGAAGTTAGTTGTTGAAAAAAATCATCTAACTCAATGTATGCAACAATCTGCTACGCACCTAAGGTGCCAATGCGGTAGATATTGAAGTTATAACTCTTGAAAAAATAACAAAAATCTTGAAAAAAGCACGCGTGCCAACATTTCAGCCCCCCATACTCGAGCTGAGTAGCCTTAACAACTATTAGGGGTTGACCAAAACCCTTAAATGCACTAGCTCATGACCTTCAACATCGATCTTCACACAACCTATCGAGAGACTCCGAAGTTTGCTTTTCCAGTCAACTTCAAATCTTTCAGTGTTAACCTTTTCCTCAAAATCTAAAGAAACATCGAAGGTAATCCGACCCTTGCTTCGTTAGAATTCCAAATCCTGAGCCAAACTCATTAGCGCATAATCTTCTGCTACCAGAAAATTTGGTAGAGACTAATAACTTAATATTAAACGACTGATGCCACGGACCCCTTAACAGCAAGATCAACTCTGTTCGCAGGAGTCTCTCAATCATTAAGTCGAATCTGGAAAATTGTTAAGAATGAGACTTTAATCATTTTATTTCCTATTCTAGGATATTAAGTCGCTTAATTTTTTTCACGAACGCACATTGATTTCTAGATATTAAAAATTATATTTCTGAAATCTATTCATTTAAGAATTCGTTTATAGACTCAATTAATGAAATTTGTACCTCAAGTTTCAAATCATTTTTGGCAGACTCAAGATCCGGGATATATATATTCCGGCCTTGATAAACATCATTTTTTCTTTTGAAGACAACTGATTTGTCGGGACTCAAGATATCCCTAACGAGATAAGCCAAATCACCGACTGATATTTGCTCATTTGAGCCAACATTATAAGCACGTCCTGCAATCCCTCTATCTAGGATACAAAATAACCACTCGGCCAAATCAGCTTGATTCATGTATGATCTTACGGGAGTACCATCACCAGCAACATTAATTTGATCACTGTAAAGCGCATCATGAATAAAATTTCCAATCGCAAAATGTGCATTTAGAGGTAAATCCTTTCCTACGAAAGAAAAACAGCGCGCAATAACTGACTCGACTCCAAAGCGGTCACTATACAGACTGCATAAGTGCTCGGCAGCTCGCTTTCCCATACTATAGGCACTCATCGGATCGAGCGGGTCGGGAATGCCCAGATAGCTCTCTGGAACTTTTTTTATCGTTGCAGGTTGTGGGCCATATACTCCGCCGGAACTGGTCAAGAGGATACGTTTAACCTTGTTTTTTACTGCGTAGTCAAGAATATTTCGGGTACCATTAACGATTGCATCGTATCTTTTCAATGCAGGAAAAGTAGGTCCAATTGTTGACTCTGTCGCCGCATGCAAAATCTGACAGAACGCTCCGTCAGCCGGCAAACTGGTATATTCAAGTACGTCGCCCCTATAAAAATTAAGCCAAGGTAAGTTCTGAAATTCAGGATAGCTTAACAGGAATTTTTTTGGAGAACGACTAAGTACTACAACAGATGTTTTACTTTGTCCTAAAGAATGGTCAATTAACAATTTTCTCAGTATCGAACGACCAAAAAATCCAGTCCCCCCCGTCAATAAAATTCTCGACGACTCAAGCGAAAATTTGGTTTTATTCAAGGATTCAGGCACCAGACATGACCTTAGCTAATTCATCTGCAGGCAGAAAGGGAGACATATCCTCTAGAGACGGACTTTCCATAGTACCATCCTCTAATACACGAGACGCTAACTTGGGGGAAAATGATTGAGTCTTGTCCAATAGAATCTCGCACACTGATGCCCCGGGCTCTCGCAGCGTTTTTTCGATTGAAGACTCTAAAATTGAAAGCCTGGCACAGGAACGCGCATTAAAACCAAAAGCTTTTGCAATTTTTACAAAATCAGGAAACGAAAGTCCACTAGTGCTGTCGCATCCAATAGGTGCGTCAGGGAAATATGCCGTTTGTGTCTGACGTATGGAATGATATCCATTGTTATTCAATATAAATATTTTAATCGGTAAGGCCAGTAATATAATAGTTTGCAATTCCTGGAGGTTCATCATTACGCTTCCATCACCCGCAATACAAATTACCCTAGATGCCCCACCAATTGCAGCACCTATAGCAGCAGGCAAATCGTAACCCATTGAAGCACATCCAGAATTAGTAAACATTCTCTGCCCTTTTGTGATCACTGCAGCTTGAAAGGTCGTGACACATGCTGTTCCGTTTGCGCACACAACAACATCGTTTCGATCAAGCTTCTTAAAAAGCTCAGGGACAAATACGTAAGGGTTTATCTTTTTGCTTTTGTAGTAGTCAGGGTCAGTAACTGGATATATCTTTCTATTCTGAGTACACCAATCTAAGTACATCGAATGATCATCCGGCGTTTTATAGCCATCCAAGGCAACTTCAAACTCGGTCAAAAAAGCCTTTAGATCTGCTTTCACTGCCATGTCCAATTTTAACGTAGGCTTTTGGAGCTCAGCACCATCTATATCAACCATAATCTTATACGCTGATTTAGCAAACGACTCAAAATTGTAGCTAATCTGCCTTACATTAAGCCTACACCCGAGCACAAGAATCAGATCTGCTCGTTGTACCGCAAAATTACCTGGTCTTGTGCCCACCGTGCCAGGACGACCTGCATACCACTCATTATCTTCAGTAATCAAATCATGTGCATTCCAACCAGTCACTACAGGCACCGATAACTTATCTGAGATTCGATCAAATAACTCAGTACTATTTGAAATCCTGATCCCTGTGCCAACAAGAACGACAGGGCGTTTTGAATTCTTAATAAGATCAATAATTTCAGTAGCCTTTAACCGTAGACCCTCTCGATCGCAAAGTTGGGTTAGACCATCACGACAATCGTGCTTTTTGAGCAACTCTCGGTCACGCGTGTTAAACATTTTTATTGTGTCATGACTGATTTTGGCCGCCTGAACATCAATTGGTATATCTACCCAAACTGGCCCGGGACGCCCTTCCATAGCAATCTCAAATGCTTTTTCCAACTCATAACCAATATCATTAGGATCAGATATCAAAACAGAATATTTTGTAACCGGGCGGGACATCGCTACTATGTCCACTTCCTGATCACCAAGCTGTCTTAATGGAAGATTTACTTCTCCAGCTATGGTTTCCCTTTTCACTTGCCCGGAGATCACAAACATGGCGATCGAATCCACGTAGGCACCATATACTCCGTTGAGCGCGTTAACTCCACCAGGACCGGTGGTCACATTGAGCGCCGCCATCTCACCAGAATATCGACAGTAAGCTTCAGCTGAAATAGCACTAGCCTGTTCGTGATGACTGCAAACGGTAGTCAATCGCGATTCTCTTGCAAACGCATCATTGAGGTGCATAGCACCGCCACCCGTGATGAGAAATACATGTTTAATCCCTTTCTCGACTAAAAAATTAGCAACGTAATCAGCTACACGCATAAGTTAACTCATGTTATTAGTAATTGGACACAGGTTTGCTTCCCCTAACCCGATATCTATTGGACACGGTGCTAATTAGGAAGCTACGACATTCTGATGGGCTAATAAAAATAAGAGTGGTGCTTTATATCCGCACCAACAAATTTCTGTTCCAGCGACGACTTAAAACTATCAGGCATATTTCTAGTCATCACTAAAACCGCATCAGGTAATGCACCATCAATACTTGACTCAGACAATACTTTTCGACCATAAAGGTCACTGGTAGCTTTTGACAGGAAATTATCAATCAACCAATTAAAACTATCTAAAGATAAACCACCATACTCAATAAAGGTGTCGAGGAGTCGCCCACATCCATAAACTGCGACTTTATCGTGTTTCTTAGCCCAAATAGAAATTTCCGAAGATGCGGTTTCACATTTAGCTCGATTTTTAGCGAGATTTAGAGAATAGTCTTTTATTAACAGCAAGGCTCGTTCAAATTCATTTACATCATTGCCCCGGATAGTTTCTTTAGCGCTTGATACCCTTCGAGCAAGTATTTCAATACTTGCGCCTTCTGCGCATTCTAATACCTCAAATCCCTTCGACTCTACCCAAACCTTAAGATGACTGGGGGTGAAATAGAAAAGATGCTTATCATAGAAAAAATCATCGAAATGATCTCCATCGGCTATGCTTCCCAAGTTGGGCACGTCGAGATAAAGGTAACCTCCGTCCCTAAGCTGGTTAGCAATAAAGCCTAAGTTACTATCAGGATCTCTGTAGTGCTCCAATGTATGACATGAATAAACTAAATCAAACTGCCGATCAGCATTGAAATCACGATATTTGCCAGAGTGCAGTTTAATTCTCGAATCATTTTTATAATCTTTAGACATATAAGTGTCTTGTTCAATACAATATATGTAGCTTAAACCTAACGCACTTAATGCTGCGAGAGCAAAGTCGCCACGGGCGGAGCGCATATCTAGTACATTATTTATCTCAGAAGTATAGGCATGTTTCGCTAAAACATTAAAAGGTTTTTGAGCCATTTGCTGCTTACCGACTCGAATTTCCGAATAATCTGCGTCGCAGCTTATTTTGTTTATTTGCGCGTTTTCATTGTATGAGCGGTCATTTATGGCTTCATAAGTGCCAGAATCGTACTTAGCCTGAACTAGACCGCAAGACTTGCAAACCTGAATCAATAAATTGATTTTTGATTTCTTAGGCTCATAGCAATCGCTAAGCTCGGTACCTTTACAAAAATTACATTTCACAACTTCGTTCCTTTTTAGATTCGTATACGTGTGATATCGACTTTTCCATCTATAAAATCTTCAAGTTCATTCAACCGCGGGCCTTTAGTGACAATATCAGAAAAACAGATTTCTAAAACGCTCGCTCCAGAGGTTAAAATAGCTCGCCTAAAACAACTTTCATAAAATTTCTCATAATCACCAAATTTTTGTGGCTGAATCTTATAGTTAAAATGATTACTACAATAGCTCTCACCGGGAATCAAATTATTAGTAAACAACTTATTCCCATAATGATTACGCAGAGAGTTAAGGCATTCTTTAGGTTCACGACGTAGAATTATTATCTTCGGATCCCTTATATTAAAAGCTCCAAAGGTAAGAGCTAACCTCGGATCTTTAACAATAAGTCCTGTAGATGAATTAAAAGTATTCGAATATTCGAATACTTTTTTCTTGATTCTTTGACCAGTATCGCACCCATACTTTTGATAACACCGGTACCACTTTTCTCCATAGACCATACGAGTAAGACCCCAGGGATCCCAGGAGTGACCCGTAAAACTTAGCAGGTCCTGTTCAAACCCAGATGGAATCGAGAGGCTATCTTCGTTAATATCATAAACAAAATTAGGATTAACTTCAGCCGCCGTAATATTAGGTCTTTCAAAAGACGGATGTGGCGTATACAGAAAACTTTTATCAGAACCGTATTGACAACGGATTAACTGGTCGTTTAAGAGCGTGAAGCCTGTTTCTTCAAAATATCCATCAGGATTAAATTCTGAAGGCTGCAACAATAAAGAGTCACTACTAATTTGAGTGTTATAGCCAGCAGACTGGACTAAGTTGGCAAGTACTGAACTACCAGTTCGAGGCATGCTCAAAATAAATATATTTCTATCTTTATTCACACTACCGCATTCAAAACGCCATTATCAGCGTTTATGTCTAAAGTATTTGATTCGGAAAATTCCGTGACAACACGACCACCTGCAGCGTCTACTATAGCAATCCCAGCAGCGACGTCCCAAAACATAATGTTCTTGATATGGCAGGCATCTGCTCGCCCGGCAGCTACGTAAGCCATGGAAAGAGCCGCGGTACCTAGCATTCTCACTTTACGCCATTGAGCTAGACCTTGCGCAAACTCTAAAAGAGATCGTGAACTAAACTCTGATTTGGTTGATAGCGCAGTAAGCAGAAGAGCTTTAGAAACGTCCGTGTTATCATTAACCTGGATAGGTACACCGTTTAGGAAACTCCCCAGCCCAACAATTCCAGTAAACATCTCTTGATGAACATAATCATAAATCACGCCAACAGTTGGTATCCCATTAACGATCAAACCAATCGAGACGCATGAGAGAGGTATCTCACGATGATAATTGACCGTTCCATCTAGGCCATCAACTATCCAATAAGTTTCCGTGCTTTCACCAATCCAGCCATTTTCTTCACAAAGAATGGGTATATCGCCAGACAAGATATCGATAATCTTATCTTCGGTCTCAACATCAAGGTTTAGCTTTATATCTCGACGCAAATCTTGAACCACTATCTTTGAAGCTCGCGATCTATCTAAAAGATCACCAGCAGCTCTAGCTGCGTTTTCTGCATTCGAGCACAATTTTTGCAATTCTAATGTGCTAAACATGCTATACAGCTTCTAACAAAGCTTTCCAGCGACTCTCTAACATATCAATTCTCTTTGCATCTTCGGTGAAAATCACTTCATAAAAATCTCTCTTATTTTTCAACCAACTCAACTCGAACTCTACAGCGGTTAGAAGCCCTTTATCTATAGTAGGAATATCTAGTGCATCTCCTGAGAAAATTATCTTTCTAGTTTCAAATCGGGTTAAATTAATTTTTCTAATTTTGCGAAGAGCCTCCAAAGATTCCATGGATACACCCCCTCCAACAATCATTTCCATATCATTTACAACCGACAGCTTAGCTGCTTCGCACACATCAGCAGTTACTTTTTCATCATTTATGCTATCGCGACTTAAATCGAGACTTCCACAGTAATCAACTCTACCGAAAACGCATCCATCTAAGCTATCCCTAGCCGTGTCAAACAATTCTTGACGCTTCTGGAAGGCAGTAGTGGTCTCTAGATTGAACAAAAATTTAGTCTCTTTATCATCACCATATATCTTCTTTCTGGCATCGCGAAATTTACTAAGGGCATATTCTGTTTCGATCATTGGGGCAATTATATAATCACAACCAAAAGATTTACTTTCTATAAGATCACGTATTGCCTCACATCCACCTATTTTTAAGCCTATTTTTAGATTGGCTTTGTTTGCCAATTCAAGAAGTCGCAACAGCTCATCGACTCTAGTGCCTTCGGCCTCAAATTCAGCTTTTACAGCCACAACACCATATTCGTCTTTCAGGCGTCTTAAAATATCTAACATTCTAGCTTCTGATTTATTCATAACATTCCTCTCTCTATATTATTTTTAGGTTTTGAAATTAAAAATCTGAAATTCCGAAAAACTCTTCCAATTTAAGTACTGTATAATCTAAATGTTCCTGCCTCAACCCTGGATACAATCCAATCCATAAGGTTTGATTCATAGTAATATCTGTATTAGGTAAGCCGCCAACGACTCTGTACTCTAACCCTTCAAAATATGGTTGCTTTGTTAGGTTTCCAGCAAAAAGAAGTCGCGTTCCAATTTTGTTTTCATCTAAATATTTTGTTAAATCCGTTCGATCGACCCCACAGTCTTCTTTTAAAGTAACTGGAAACCCAAACCACGACGGCTCTGAATTCTCAGTTGGCACGGTCAACTCTATATAGTCAGACAGCGATGATAACTTTTCGCTCAAATAAGCAAAATTATCATTCCTTGCCTTTATAAACTCAGGGAGTCGCTTTAATTGGGCAAGTCCGCACGCCGCCTGCATGTCTGTTATTTTTAAGTTATAACCAAGATGAGAATAGGTGTACTTATGGTCATAACCTTGCGGTAGGGAGCCTAGTTTTTGACCAAAACGTTTACCGCAAGTATCATCACATCCTGGCTTGCAGTAACAGTCGCGCCCCCAATCTCGGTAGGATTCTGCAATAGTCATGAGCTCCGAGTTATTGCTGAAAACCGCACCGCCTTCGCCCATTGTCATGTGGTGCGCAGGGTAGAAACTTAACGTCGCTATATCACCCCATGTACCGATCATTTTTCCATCGTACTTAGCTCCCAATGCGTCACAGCTATCTTCAACTAGCCATAAACCATGACGATCACATATCTCCTTCACTTTTTTGACATTGAAAGGATTACCTAGAGTATGAGCCAGCATAATTGCTTTGGTTTTTGGCGTAATAGCAGCCTCAATTAGGTCGACATCAATATTGTGAGTTCTAAGATCAACATCAACAAACACAGGTACTGCGCCAAATTGGATAATTGGGTTAACGGTCGTAGGGAACCCAGCCGCAACGCCAATGACTTCATCCCCCTTTTTGATCGCCCTATCGCCAAGCTTATGAGATGTTAAAGTACTAAAGGCAACTAAATTAGCAGACGAACCAGAATTAACCGTAATTAAATGTTTGATACCAATAAAGGCCGCCAGTTCTTTTTCAAATTTCTCATTAAATCGACCTGTTGTTAACCAGCCATCTAAGGATGCCTCAACCATATACTGCAGCTCTGTCTCGCCAATTACTTTTCCCGACACAGGAACAGGAGTTTCCCCTGGTATAAATATTTTATCCGCATACTGTAATTTTGCGTATTTGCTGACCAATTCAGCAATCTCAGCTCTCAAAGTATCAGTTGTTTGCATGTCTCATATCCTTAGTAAATTCGTTTATTTCATTAATACACTCAAACCTCATGTCCGACCCTTCCAACCAGCATTTGTGCCACCTTACAATTTTTCCTAACGTAGCATCAAGGTCCCATGTGGGCGCCCAACCCAAAATAGTCGACGCCTTTGATATATCTAATTTCAACAGCATGGCTTCATGAGGATTATCATCCTGATCTAGCCTCCATGATGCACCAGGCCATAGAGTAGTCATTTGATCTAAAATCCAATCGACCGGGCGCACATCACGATCATACGGACCAAAATTCCAGCCTTCTGAAAACTCGCCAGGGTTTATGAATAATTGCTCTGCAAGCATTAAATAACCAGACAGAGGTTCAAGAACATGCTGCCAAGGTCTTGTGGCATTCGGATTACGAATAACAACAGGTTTAGACGCCTCAAAAGCCCTAAGAATGTCTGGTATTAGCCGGTCTTCCGCCCAATCCCCTCCACCAATAACATTACCAGCACGGGCTGTAGCAACGCCAATATTAGCGCCCTTCAAGAATGATTCTCGATAAGAAGCTGTGACTAGTTCAGAGCAACCTTTGCTGCTGCTATAGGGATCTCGCCCGCCCATTGGATCTGTCTCTTTATAACCCCACACCCATTCATTATTTTCATAGCATTTATCTGTAGTGATATTCACAACTGCGCGAACGGACGAACATTGCCTGACCGCTTCTAATAAGTTAGCTGTTCCCATAACATTGATTTCGTATGTTTCTAGCGGCTTTTCATAAGAGGCTCGGACAAGGGGTTGGGCCGCCATATGAATCACAATGTCGGGTGAAAATTCCAAAATACTGGCACAAAGTGCGGAGTAATCTCGGATGTCGTTAATATCGGACTCTACTAGACGCTCTATACCTGCTATCTCAAATAAATTTGGGCTAGTTACAGGCTTTAAGGCATAGCCCTTCACGACAGCACCCAACGAGTTAAGCCAAATAGACAACCAACTGCCTTTAAATCCTGTATGGCCGGTTAAAAAAACCTTTTTCCCTTTCCAAAATTCTGAATTAATCATCCCGTCTACTGCCATATTTTCCATGGGGCTTTGTTTTCACTCCACAGATCCTCAAGTAGCGTTTTGTCTCTCAAAGTATCCATTGGCTGCCAAAACCCTTGGTGTTCAAATGCCATTAATTCGCCATCAATCGCCAAAGATTTAAGCGGTTCCTGTTCCCATAAGGTTTCAGAATCTTTAATTCTATTCAGCACCTTTGGCGACAACACGAAAAATCCACCATTTATCATCCCACCGTCACCTTTTGGTTTTTCCATAAAACTCTTAACGGATGAGCCTTCTGTCTCTAAGGCCCCAAATCTACCAGGAGGGAAAACTGATGTTACCGTAGCAAGCTTGCCATGCTTCTTATGAAATTCAATGGATGTAGAAATATCAACATCACTAACACCGTCCCCATATGTCAAACAAAAAGCTTCGTCATTATCGATATATTGAGACACCGCCAATAATCGACCTCCTGTTTGAGCATGCTCGCCGGTATCAACCAGAGTGACTTTCCAAGGCTCAGCTCTAACATCATGAACTTCCATTCGGTTCTCGCTCATATGAAACGTGACATCAGATTGATGAAGAAAGTAGTTAGCAAAATATTCCTTAATTACATAGCCTTTGTAGCCGCAACAGATAATAAAATCATTCACGCCATGTTTTGAGTACATTTTCATAATGTGCCAAAGAATTGGCTTACCGCCAATTTCGATCATTGGCTTTGGCTTTAAGTCAGATTCCTCACTTATACGCGTCCCAAGACCACCCGCTAAAATTACAGCTTTCATAAATTATCTCTTATTAAGTTATAGCGGTGCAGAGGGTAAAAATGCATCTGAAAAGAATTTCTTCTCCGGCAGCCCAGCCTTCACCAAAATTTCATATGAACTGCGGATCATTTTTTCTGATCCGCAAGCATATATGACACAATTTGACAGATCAGGGTGCTCATTCAAAAAAACATCTTGAACATGCCCCTTCTGACCTTCCCAATCTATAGTGGAACGCGATAGCACGGGCACATATCGTAATAGCGTGCAATCAACGGATGGATCAAAATACAAATCATCGAACGTACGGCCACCCCAAAAAACTGTCAATGAATGAGGGTGCTCTTCAGGAGCCAATAACGTAATACTCTCAATCATTGCCTTGATTGGTGCAATACCTGTGCCGGTAGCAAGAAAAACGACATCTTGCGCCCTAATAGACCTTAAAAAGAAAGTACCAAGGGGGCCATTTAGACGAAGTAAGTCATTTATTTTCGCCTCCCCAAACCAATAGCAACTCAAGCTGCCATTATCTACCTCTCCAATATGGAACTCTAAAATATTGTCATTGACATGATTGGAGACTGAGTAACTTCTCCGCATACCTAAAGGCCCTATAATATCAACATATTGCCCAGGCAGAATATTAAACCTACTAGCTGGAGGCAGCCTCAAGCCCACCTGAACAACATGCTTAGATACTCTATTAATACTGCTTATCCTACACGGGAATAAAGCTGGTTTGGGTAGAATTACATCTCCTAAATCATCTATTTCAATTTCAAGATTACTGGTAGCAGACCTAGCGCAACTAAGAATCCAGCCGCTATCTTTTTCTTTCTGTGTTAGACCTACTTCGTCTACCAGAGGAACTGTATCACCGCTAATAACTTTGCACTTACAAGTACTACAACGCCCCGTTCGACAGCTATACGCTAAAACAACACCGCTTTTTTCAGCCGCATTTAAAATAGTCTCTTGTTCAAGCTGGGGGAATGACATCCCACTTGTGGTTACAATTGAAATCATGATTAATCTTTCGAGATCAGGGCCAAAAAACACCACAGTAATCTGAGCTGTAACTGCGCTCTATGGCAACATTACTTACTTTTGAGATTTTAAGAATGGTTTGAGGTTGAGAGGACACCAACTCTACGTCATTTGAGAAAATAATCAGCATAGGATTAACGTTTATGTCTTATTTTAAATTTCGATTAACTGCTATGAAGTTAGTTGTCGAAAAAAATTCATCTAACTCACTATAGGCAACGATCTCCTGCACACCCAAGGGGCTAATTCGATAAATATCGAAGCTATAACTCTTAAAAAAATACCAAAAATCTTGAAAAAAAGTACGCGTGTCAATGTTACAACCGCCAAACTCAAACTGAAGTACTCTAACAACAGTCAGTGATTGACCAAAACCTTTCAATACATCCAACTCATGACCCTCAACATCGATCTTTACACAATCTATTGCTCGACTCCCAAGTTCATTTTTCCAGTAATCCTCAAATGTTTTAGTGTTGACCTTCTCCTCAAAATCGAAAGGAACACCAAAATGCTCCATCCTACGCTTTGATAAACTGCCCAACCCTGAGCCGGACTCGTTAGCATATAATGAGGCGCTACCAGAAATATTTGATAAAGCAAAAGGCACAATACTCACTGATTCATCCATACTAAATTTTGCCGTTAACAAACCTATATTTCTTTTTGACGGCTCGAAGATATGTATTTCTGCTAACGGATATTGATTCCGAACAATCTCCGAATAATCTCCGACATTACCGCCGATATCAATTACGAGATTTGGTTTAGCGTCAAGAAAACTACTTAGCAATGTAAACTCTTGATTTAATGTGCTTGTCCCATAACCCTTGCCTTGGAAATAATGTCCAAGTCTTTCGATAAACTTTACGAGCTTAAATAAAAAATTTAGCATAGCCCTACCAACTCCTAACCCTATTATGTTTTACATATCAAATATACTTAATTTTTAAGTTGACCTGAAATCCACTCATAGGTCTTTGCAATGCCAACTTCCAAACGCTGAGATGGCGCCCAACCAAGCTTTAGCTTTATAAGATTATTATCTGAGTTGCGACCTCGAACTCCCTGAGGTCCTGGAATATGGTTTACCATAATTTTTTTTCCGGCTATTTCTTTTGTAATTTCAACAAGCTGGTTGATTGTCACCATTTCATCCGAACCAATATTAACCGGCCCACGGAAATCAGATCGCATCAATCTTATTGACGCTTCCACACACTCATCAATATATAAAAAAGAGCGCGTCTGAGATCCATCACCCCACACCTCAATTTCACCTCCATCTTTGGAAAACGCGACTTTTCTACATATTGCCGCTGGAGCCTTCTCTTTTCCTCCTTGCCAAGTACCTTCGGGACCAAAGATATTATGGTAGCGCGCAACCTTACAATTTAGACCATAATTTCTGTTATAGGCAAGATACAACCTCTCTGAGAATAATTTTTCCCAGCCATATTCGCTGTCTGGATTTGCAGGATAAGCACTGTCCTCCGCGCAATTTGGATTGTCAGGGTCTAATTGATTGTGCTCTGGATACATACAAGCTGAGGAGGAGTAAAAAATATTTTTGTTGTTTCTCTTTCGACAAGCCTCCAGAACATTCAAATTAATCGTCGCAGAATTATGCATTATGTCGGCATCATTTTCGCCAGTAAAAACATATCCTGCTCCCCCCATATCAGCTGCAAGCTGGTAAATCTCATCAAATTTCTGATCAACTACCCTATTAACCAGGGACTGTTCGCGAAGATCTCCGACGACAAAATCGTCTGCTTGAGTTTCACTAAACTCAGGATATTTTAAATCAACTCCCCTTACCCAAAATCCCTCTTCTTTCAGGCGATTAACCAGATGAGACCCAATAAATCCACCAGCACCACAAACTAAAGCCATTTTCATATTTATTTCTCCTAAATTTTTAACCAAATGATTTTAAAGATTAATTTTCTGAACCTTTATTTCACTCGCCCGTAATTATCTTCGAATCGTATAATATCATCTTCTCCTAGATAACCCCCTGACTGCACCTCAATCAACTCAAGATCAACCTTTCCAGGATTTTCAAGTGCATGAACAACCCCAACCGAAATATACGTAGATTCATTCTCAGATAATAAAAAGGTTTTATCGCCATTGGTCACTTTCGCAGCACCCGACACAACAATCCAATGCTCGGCTCTGTGGTGGTGCATCTGTGTACTTAGTTTTGCTCCTGGCTTTACTGTAATCCGCTTAACCTGATATCGCGCGCCGCTATCGATAGAGTCATATTTGCCCCACGGACGATAAACTTCTCGGTGCAGCTCCCACTCGCTACGCGAATCTAACTTTAATTGCTGTGCAATGATTTTTGCATGCTGGACGCTATCTTTTTGCGCAACCAGAACTGTATCTTTAGTACAAACAACGACCAATCCATCTACTCCAACAACAGCAACCAACTTGTCATCTGTTCGCACATAGGAATTTTTCGTATCATAAAGAATGACGTCCCCATGATTCGAATTTCCATCGCGATCTTTCTCACTAATATCCCAGAGTGATGACCAAGATCCTATATCACTCCAACCTGCATCCATGGGCACAACAACCGCGTCATGTGTTTTTTCCATAACCGCATAGTCAATAGACTCACCGAGGCATGCTTTGAATGCTGTCTCATTGACTCTCAAAAAATCATTATCTTTTACAGTATCTTTCATTGACAACTGACAAGCCTCATAAATATCTGGACGATGTTTTTGAAGCTCTGCTAGGTAACGGCTCGGCCTAAATAGAAACATGCCACTATTCCATAAGTAGTCATCTGATTCGAGGTACTCTTTTGCAACTTCAATAGAAGGTTTTTCGACAAACGAATCAACAGCAAACCCAGCACCCTGAGATTTACCCTTCTTTATATAACCGTAGCCTGTGTTGGGTTCATGAGCTACGATACCAAAGGTGACGAGCTTGCCAGCCTCTGCTAAGGGGATTGCATTTTTTACCGCCTCAGTGAATGCCGTTTCATTTTGAATCACATGATCAGCCGCAAGAACCAAAAACAAAGGGTCCTCACCCTCTGGTAATGAAAACGCTGCCAAGGCAATGGCGGGCGCAGTATTGCGACCGACAGGCTCTAGAATAATTGAGTCAAGGCGATCAATTTCGCGAAGCTGCTCGGCCACAAAGAAGCGGTGCTCCTCATTACATATTGTGGTCGAGGAATGAATATTTAAACCATCAAGCCGCTTAAATGTAGCCTGCAGCATGGTATCATCACCATGAAGGGCTAAAAATTGTTTGGGGTATGCTGCCCTAGACAACGGCCACAGGCGCGTACCAGAGCCTCCAGCCATAACGATAGCTTTAAGCATAAGTATTCCTCTCCTTTCTCAATCTCTGTCCCGAATTTAAAGTCTGATTCCAAATAAAATTATTTAAACTGCGTCCATCTGATCAAGGGTTCGATAATAGCCTTTATCACTGGCCAGACACACCACTCATCGCCGCACTCTCAATCATCTGTGAGGACCTTAGTCGACTCAGCGTGATGAGGTAAACAGCA
>Ga0206127_1000554_pt1 | contig 45225 bp, 44 predicted proteins | sample Helgoland_Spring_6_FD_148646 | JGI IMG/M metagenome (GOLD analysis project Ga0206127, IMG submission 148646) | Pelagic subsurface seawater microbial communities from Kabeltonne, Helgoland, North Sea - Helgoland_Spring_Bloom_20160419_1 | ecosystem: Environmental > Aquatic > Marine > Epipelagic ...
TATTATTATTCACCACAAAGGGGATTAATAATGAGTACGTTAACAGTAGAAGCTTGTTATAAATTTATTGAGCAAGAGGATAAGCTGGTATTGCAAGCTGATGCTAAATTGTTTCATTTAACGGATATCAAAAACGCCAAACGTTTTATGACTTATCTTGAACGTAACAGAGTAACCATTTTAACCATAGACATCGAGCAGCTGCATTCAGCAGACTCTAATGTGGAGTCCTTTTTGTATCAAATAACGCATTATTTTGCTAAAAATACACAGAGCAGTTTTTATTTACAAGCCGATGGTGATAATGAAGTGCAAAATAAATTAATTGCTAATTTGTTACTAATCAATCACACCTGTAATGTTGCGTTTACTGTTAGTTAACTGAAATGGCGACAAGCACATTAGAGTGTTGTTCCGCAGAATTTTCACTGTCTCGTAATCAATATGATATGTTGGAGTTTAGGTCAAATAAACTGAATTAGTGTGAGCATCAATTGTTAGTGTTGGTCTAATTATCGACTCCTAACGAGTCAGTGAGCTTCAGCGCAATTTATGCTGACTGTTTTGGACAAGTTCAACTGAGGCAGGCCTGATAATAGTGGTGCTGGACGGTATGGCTTATTCAGAGCACAGTTTGGTTAGTCCCTTTGTTATTATTACACGACAATAGTCGGATATTATTTTTGATTATTGTGTTCGGCTAATGCAACCACAACAAGTCCTCTGTATTTAACTTGGTCACCCATTGCTTTGCAGCTTTTTCACACGTTATCAAGGTTTGGGCTAAAGTTGATTAATCCAGATTTGTGTTTAATGATTGGGTTGTTAGTATGCAATATGAGAATGACTTTTTGGTTTTGATGTAAAGACCCGGCACCTTTATCATAGCGGAGCTCTATTTTGCAGGAGGATTGTTAGATTAAGTAGGAACTAATACACTAATGCAAATTTTAATACCGCTTCTGATCTTGAATTGATGTTTAACTTTTTATAAATTGCTTTCACATGATCTGATACAGTATGTGGTGATAAAGACAGTAACTTAGCACTTTCCTTATTGCTTAATCCTTTAATAATTAAGTCAAATACATCGCGCTCTCTAGGGCTCAACTTCGTTAATTCGATATTGTTACGATCTCTGAGCTTTGTATCTAAAGACATATAAAATTCAGTCAATAACACCGCACTTTCTTCATTACTTTTAGTGTGCAATATTTCGTTCAGTAATCCCTCAAGTTCTTCACTTTCAGCAAGAATTTGGTGGTATCGCCATGTGGCATTATTTATACAAAAGGCATCTAACCTTTGTTTTAAATCGTCTTTATCTGTTTTATGACTTTTTATTACTGAATACATTACTACTACCCACTACATTTAAAGTTAGTTTACTTTTTTTAGGATCTTATATTTTTTATTACTAGGCAAGAATTGCTTTGTGTAGTTATTTGTGGTGTTCAGCAACAGCATCAAACGACTCAACCTAAACAGTCCAACCCCAAAGTTAGTTTCTTCGAGCGCGTCAGGACTCACCTGTTGGTTGCCTTTGATGAGTTGTAAGTCGCAGTCGATGGTGCAAGAGGAGGTGCATTTTTTTGTATTGTCAATGTGGATATTCTGTACATCACTCGACAATAATTTAATCGGGATAAACATGTCTAATGCAACAAGAGTGAAATAATTTAACATGTGTAATCGGCTTCTTTTTTACAACTTTGAACCATAATAAAATCATAACAATTTTTTGAACAAAAGTGTGCAAAATTCTGCGTCTACATATGTAGACATGCAATCTATTACCTAGATATTAAGTGGATAGTCGCCAGTACCTGCGGGGTCAGGTTATTATAATGACATGATGTGGAAGACGAGCTTGGGTTTTGGTCCCCTACTTTAAATTCCATAGCAATGGCTGAAACTCGCAGTGCTTGCCTGTTGCGATTAAATGGATTCAGTATGGACTGATGTTATTTTACCCTTAATATATGAAACCTGTGCTTCTCAAGGGCTAACAATACACTTTTAAGGGAAAAGAACATCTTTGTGTTCGACAGCTACACAGAACGACTTAAACTCAGATGCCTACATCAAGGATTGCATAGCATCATCAGATCTTTTTGAGACCGTCTAATAAGTCTCATTTTAGCAATTTGGTGAGTGAAGTAGGGTTGCAAGTTGAATGAGTCTGAAACGCTTTAATACAGTGGTATACTGAGATGCTGGATGGCGGATTTGCACGTTTTAGGCACAGATTCGGCACAGATACGCCACAGATTGTGACACCTAACCCGAATTTGCACGAGTAATGCGAGAATGTTTATAGATAAAATCTATATAAATTAGAAGGCTAAAAATGGTGGTCGCTACTGGGCTTGAACCAGTGACCCTCGCCTTGTAAGGGCGATGCTCTCCCAACTGAGCTAAGCGACCAAAATACTGTTTCTACTAACAAAAATGTGGTGGTCGCTACTGGGCTTGAACCAGTGACCCTCGCCTTGTAAGGGCGATGCTCTCCCAACTGAGCTAAGCGACCAAATTTTACTGCTACTGGGCTTGAACCAGTGTCACTCGACCGACCTTTATAAAGAGCGGCGATGCTTTGTCTTTTTTCAACTGAGCTAAGCGACCAAATTTTACTGCTACTGGGCTTGAACCAGTGTCACTCGACCGACTTTTATAAAGAGCGGCGATGCTCTGTCTTTTTTCAACTGAGCTAAGCGACCAAATTTTACTGCTACTGGGCTTGAACCAGTGACCCCGTCTTTTCTTCGTAAAGACGATGATGCTTTCTATTCTTGGCATCTGAACAAGAAGCTATCAGTGCTGTCTTTCTTACTAGCCTTGGCCGGTAAGAGGAGCGCTATTATAGATATGAGCTTTTGACTGTCAACATCTAAATGAAAATTATTGTGCTATTGAATGAAAACTGGACGTTTTTTAAAGTTAACTGAAGTTCCAGGTAAAAAATACACTGCCATTTTTACTCAATCTTTTATTCTAAATGATTTTTTGCTGATATAAATTACTGTGATTGACTGTTAAAATGCAGTCAATTTTAGATCAGGCTGCTATTACATGACAACTGTTACCCGTTTCGCCCCTAGTCCCACAGGTTATCTTCACGTTGGTGGTGCGCGTACCGCGCTTTATTCTTGGCTGTATGCCAAAAGTAAGGGTGGTAAATTTGTATTACGTATTGAAGATACGGATATTGAACGTTCCACCCAAGCAGCTATCGATGCGATCCTCGAAGGTATGCAGTGGTTAGGTTTACAATGGGATGAAGGTCCGTTTTATCAGACCCAGCGTTTTGATCGTTACAATCAATTAATTGACCAACTGCTAGCTGCAGGTAAAGCCTATAAGTGTTACATGCCATCTGCTGAATTGGATGCTATTCGCGAACAACAAATGGCTAAGGGCGAAAAGCCTCGTTATCCTGGCACATGGCGCGAGCGTACTGATCATCCTCAAGATAAACCTTTTGCCATTCGTTTTAAAACACCGCAAACAGGCAGTGTGGTCATTAAAGATCATATTCGTGGTGATATTGAAATTGCTAACAGTGAATTAGATGACTTGATTATCCGTCGCACTGACGGGGCGCCAACCTATAATTTTTGTGTGGTAGTAGATGATTGGGACATGGGCATTAGTCATGTGGTACGAGGTGAAGATCATATCAACAACACCCCCCGTCAAATTAATATATTACAGGCCTTAGGTGCGCCTATTCCAGAATATGCCCACGTATCTATGATTTTAGGTGACGACGGTAAAAAATTATCAAAACGCACTAATGCTGTCGGTGTAATGGAGTTTAGAGATGAAGGTTATCTACCTCAAGCATTGCTAAATTATTTGGTGCGTCTTGGTTGGTCACACGGCGATCAGGAAATATTCTCAGTAGAAGAAATGATTGAGTTGTTTTCTCTAGATGCCATTGGTCAGTCTGCCTCTGCGTTTAACACAGATAAACTTATTTGGTTAAACCAACATTACATGAAAACACAGCCTGCCAAAGAAGTGGCTGAACATGCTAAATGGCATTTTGCTCAACAAGGTATTGATATTACTCAAGGCCCAGCATTAGAAGACGTGATTACTGTGCAGGCTGATCGGGTTAAAACCTTAAAAGAGCTTGCTCAAATCAGTGGCTATTTTTATCAGGAATATGAAGCTTTTGACGAAAAAGCGGCTAAAAAGCACTTACGTCCTGTTGCCAAAGACGCTTTGCTGCTGGTGCAAAGTAAATTATCAGCTCTGACTCAGTGGAATACTGAGTCTATTCATAACGCGATTAACCAAACTGCTGAAGAGTTAGAGGTGGGTATGGGGAAAGTGGGCATGCCATTGCGAGTAGCAGTCACAGGAGCAGGTAATTCACCTTCATTAGATTTAACCTTAAATTTACTTAAACCAGCGCAAATTGAACAACGTATAAACAAAGCGCTGGAATATATAGCAAACAGAGAAAATTCCTGAAAAAAGCATTGACATAAAAAGAGCTGATGCCTAGAATGCGCCCCGCTGTCACGGAACGACGCCTACTTATTAGGATAAAGTGAGAGCCTTTTAAATAAGTTTGGGGCCATAGCTCAGCTGGGAGAGCGCTTGCGTGGCACGCAAGAGGTCGGCGGTTCGATCCCGCCTGGCTCCACCAACATCAAGGATTGTCTACTACCGCCTAGGCCAGTAGATGTAAAGATAAGACAAGATAAAAATTTTGTTTTTGTAATGTTTAATAAATTAGGTCGCGTGTATCGTGAATCTCTATTTATTTACAAAAACTTATCGAAACGTGTTTCGATAAAAAGTTTTTGTCCCCATCGTCTAGAGGCCTAGGACACCGCCCTTTCACGGCGGTAACAGGGGTTCGAATCCCCTTGGGGACGCCATATATTAAGTTAAATGATTTAACTTAAGTTCAAAAACAAGGATTATTAACTACCGCCTAGGCCAGTTAATAAATAGTTTGATAGAGGTTTCATTTTTGTAAAGCATCAAAGTTAGGTCGCGCAATTAGCCAATTTTTTTGCCTTACAAAAACTTATCGTAACGTGTTTCGATAACCGAAGTTTTTGTCCCCATCGTCTAGAGGCCTAGGACACCGCCCTTTCACGGCGGTAACAGGGGTTCGAATCCCCTTGGGGACGCCATATAATGAAGCCGCTTAAGCAATTAAGCGGCTTTTTTATTGGCTAAAGATAATGATGACCCTTCGGTTTGACAAAAATGTCTGGAGCATTTTTGAACGTGCTTTAGCACGGCCCAACGGGTGAGGGGTGGGATAGCCCGAATACAAAAATGTCTGGAGCATTTTTGAACGTGCTTTAGTACGGCCCAACGGGTGAGGGGTGGGATAGCCCGAATACAAAAATGTCTGGAGCATTTTTGAACGTGCTTTAGCACGGCCTAATATCAATGGGTCGTTGTGAATTTAAACTATCCAGTAACTCATTAGCACCAGACTGAGGCTTAATGCATTATCTTTGGTTGTGATAAAAACTTAAAGCAGAGCAATAGGGTGTTCTTATCAATCATCTATATCTGAATGTATTGCCTCAATATTAATAATGTTAGAGCGATTAAGTGTGATCTTGAAACGCTGAATTTGCTGCTGATTTTGTTTATCTGTATGCATTAAAACTACGTTGATTTGATAACGACGTTCAACTGCTTGTTTTGTTATTTTATTGCTGTCGAGTGAATATAAACGGCCTTCACCTTTTTTTAAAAAACGAATGAAGGGGGTTAAATTGAAATAAATACGTTGTTGAATTTCATCGTAGCCCGGTAAAAAATATTTTGCATTTACTTTCGTGTCACTGCGGAAATGCAGTAGTTGTGCGGCCTGTTTGTTTTGTTGTCTGCGGGTTTGAAATAATTTATCCACCTGTATGGGTAAATCTTTATTGCGAATATATTCAAGCCATATGGTTTGACTCGCCACTCGACTTTTATTGACACTATGACTGTAAATTATTTTCCATTTGGGCAGACCTTTTTGAATGCGGCGCCAAATGATACGTGTGATATCGTCCTTAAATATTTCCCTTAAACCATAAATGACGCCCAACATGCCAACTAATGCAATCGTCACTTCAGTAAAGTTAGTGCGCGCATTTAATACTAGCACCATAACAAAAGCCATAATAACAGCAGTGACTGTGCCACGTACCATGCGGTTTAAACTAGTATTGAGGTTTTTAACTTCTTTTTGAAATACCACACCATATTCAATTAATCGTTGCAGCAATCGCATTTTATTGGTGATGCGATTAGGGTCACTTAAAGTAACTTGTGAGTTATATTGGTTCTCTTTTCGGTATTCATTTTCACTGCGACACAAAGTCAATAAAAAGTTTTTTTCACTGGTAAAATCATTACTTTTGGGGGCTCCTGACAGAAGTTTTAAAAACGATTGTTCCACTTGCCAACTGAGGTAGTTGTCGGCGTTTTTAAAATATGCGCTGAGTTTTTGATCCGGAGGCGTATATCTTCTTAGTTTTTTTAATAGTCCTGATATTTGCTCTGCCAACTCTATGGCTTGCGGATAAAAATCCTTGCTTTCTTTAAGCTTAATGGTTTGTTTTATATCCGTATCCAAGGCAATACGAATTTGATATGAAAATAAATTAAGGTTTAAGCGGTAGTCACTTTGTTCACCCTTTTGTTGGCTAATAAAGCGACTTCGTACTAAAGGTAAATGCAGCTGGTATGAGTAATAAGCACTGTGGCTTTGTATGCTGTTATGAAAATAATGTTCTTCTGCTAAGGTTTTGGGGCTAATACCCATTTCATCCGGTAAAGAAAAATAAAGATCGAACCTCTGCTGGTCACTAGGCAATAACTGGTAACTGATTTTTATGGAAAGGTTTTCGTCTTGGGTGAGGTTGATTTTGTTCACTTATATCCTCTTTTCCTTGTGGGTTATATTACTTCACATCAACTGGGCAATTATGTTTTATTTTACCATGTAAAGTCAGGTTGTTTAATAAGCTTGGTGTGATTAACTATAACGGGTTTGTTCGAGGTTGCTTATTACAATATTTCAGGTTGTAGCTTATAAGCAGCATTGGCGAATTTTAACCTTGCCGCTTAGCTACCTCATTCCTCCTGTGTCAGGATAGTTGTCACCACTTAGATTTCAATGTTTAACGTCAACAGGGGCATTCACGCGCCTTGATTAAGCTTCTTTAAATCTTGCTGAGCGGCCACTTCTTTACTGGGATTGGTATAAGCTTATTGATAGAATATAACGAATCTTTTTTGAATGAATAATTTATGAGCAATACCCTATCAAACGTCGAATCCCCTTGTGTCCGAAATTGCTGTCTTGATGATAAAGATATGTGTTTAGGGTGTTTTAGAATGTTGGATGAAATATTGATTTGGGGTACGGCGAGTTCACAGCAGCAACTTGATATTGTAAAGGCAATTTCAGTCCGTAAGTTAATAAAAGCCAAAAGCGAATTACGCTAGTGCATATTACTTTAGCCCCGATGGAAGGGGTAGTTGACCATTTAATGCGCGATATGTTGACCCAAGTGGGTGGATTTGATTTGTGCGTGACTGAATTTGTGAGGGTCGTCGATCAGTTAATGCCCAAGCGTGTGTTTCATCGAATATGCCCAGAGTTAAATAATCAAGGTTTCACACCAAATGGTGTGCCAGTCAAAGTGCAGTTATTAGGTCAGCATGCTGATTGGTTAGCAGAAAATGCCTTTCGAGCTGTTGAGTTAGGCTCCCATGGTGTTGATCTTAACTTTGGTTGTCCGGCTAAAACGGTTAACAAGAGCAAGGGGGGGGCGATATTACTGCGCGAACCTGAAACGATTTATAAAATTGTCAATGCTGTGCGCCAAGCTGTTCCTAAAGAACACACTGTGAGTGCCAAAATGCGTTTGGGTTTTGATGATACTTCTTTGGCGATAGCTAATGCACAGGCCATTTCTGATGCAGGGGCTAACTCATTAGTTATTCATGCCCGCACCAAAGTGGATGGTTATAAGCCACCTGCTTATTGGGACTGGATTGCGAAGATAAAACAAGATGTGGATATTCCTATTGTCGCTAATGGTGAAATTTGGAATGAGCAAGACGCGGTAAATTGCCAACAGCAATCTGATTGTGACAATATCATGTTGGGGCGCGGTGCTTTGGCTATGCCTAATTTGGCTCAGGTAATAAAAAATACCGAGCAACACATGCTATGGGAGCACGTTAAGGCTTTGTTGGTGCTGTATTCTGGTTACGAACTGTTTGGTGATAAAGGTAAATATTACCCGAATCGGGTGAAGCAATGGTTGGGTTACTTGAGTCGTCAATATCCAGAGGCAAAGGCGCTGTTTATGCGTATTCGTGCTTTGAAAAGCGCAGATGAGATTTTGCAGCAAATCCAATCCTAGTCAAATCTCGATAATGTAATTAGGATAATCTCAGTCAACATATACTTTCAGGAAAAACATGAAAATTTTAAGTAAGAATCGATGGTTATTTAAATTAGTTTCTGTTGCAGGTTTTTTACTTTGTTGGGTTATTCAGATTCTGGCGAAGATAAAATCAAAGAGCATACTTGCTGGTCTTGCTCTGAGGATGGCGGCCGACTTTCTTACTCTGCAGGTGTATCTCATGGCTTGTTGTTCAGCTCGGTTGACCGACTGTACAGAGCTTGTTTAAGTGGGTGCATTGTGCCCGAGTGACCCCGCACCGATGAACTTATTTCCATACCGTACTTATATTATTATCAAAATGAATTCCTATAAAAGTTAATTTATTTTATTTGGTGATTTTTTACTCTGCTAGGGAAAAATAATATCGCCTAATGTTTTTTGCATATCTTTCGCTATGATAAGTTGTGCTTTGGCATTTGGATGAATGCCATCCCGTTGCATTAAGTTTTTATCTAAAGCTATGTTTTGTAGAAAAAAAGATAGTAATTTCAGCTCGTATTTTATGGCTAAATCGGAATAGGTATTGGTAAACATCCGTGTGTATCGTTTTCCATAATTGGTCGGTATTTGCATTTGTTGCAGTATGACTGTTACCTCACTTTTTTGAGAAAATAGAATGATTTTTTCCAGATTATCGCGCATCTTACTCACTGGGTGACCTTGCAAACCATCGTTACCACCTAGTTCAACAAAAATGTGCGTAGGACTATGCTGCTCTAACAGTCTTGGTAATCTAGCAAGTGCACCGTCTGTGGTTTCTCCGCTGATGGCGGCATTAATAATAATAACATCATCGCTTTGCCACGCATTTTGTAACAAACTTACCCAACCTTGCTCTTGCTTTAAACCATAAGCAGCACTTAGGCTATCACCTAATATTAGCAACTTGGTTTCTTTAGCCTGTAACTGATCTGAAATCAGTGATAAGGGTATAAGGATCAATAATATAAATATTTTATTTCGTAACGCATTGGTATTAAGAAACAGCACTATGACTCCAAAAATTATGATTAAGACAAACGGTATTAGCAAAACAGTTACTACGACTCAAGGGCAATTACAGATCCTCAAGCCAATTAGCTTTGAAGTCAAGGCGGGTGAGTCGATTGCCATAGTAGGTGCGTCTGGCTCAGGTAAATCTACTTTGCTTAGTTTATTGGCAGGACTAGATGAGGTGAGCGAAGGAGAATTATACATAGACGGTCAAGCCATGCAGAACATGGACGAAGAACAACGTGCTCAGTTGAGAGGCGCGAAAGTGGGCTTTATTTTTCAAAGCTTTATGTTAGTTCAAAGTTTAACTGCTTTGGAAAACATTATGTTACCTGCAGAGATTGCTGGCCGCGACGATGCGAAAAAAAGAGCCTTGGACATTTTAGAACTGGTGGGGCTAGATCATAGAGCAAGCCACTATCCCAATCAATTATCTGGCGGTGAACAACAAAGAGTGGCGATAGCTAGAGCGTTTATTTCTGAGCCTAAAATCTTATTTGCTGATGAACCGACCGGTAATTTGGATGCCGCTAACAGTGACAAGATTGAAAAGTTATTATTCGAGTTAAATCAAAATTCTCATACTACTTTGGTATTGGTGACTCATGACCCTGTGTTGGCAGGTAAATGTCAGCGTCAATTACACATGCAAGCGGGTGAATTAAAAGAGGTTTTTACAAGCTCATCTAATGAGCAAGCTGCTCTAAAAGTGGGTTAGTGATATGACTAATTATACTTTGAGTTTAGCCTGGCGACTGTTTCGTCATGAAACTAAGCGAGGCGAGTTAACCATTATACTGCTGGCGATAATTTTATCGGTGGCGTCTGTATTATCACTTTCGTTATTTAGCGAACGGCTTAAATATGCGTTAACTGAAAAAAGTGCCGAGTTCATTGCCGCTGATAGAGTACTTGGATCTAATAAACCTATTGATATTGCTTGGATTGACAAAGCCCAAGAGATGGGCCTAAACACGGCACACCAAACTTATGCCCGCTCTATGGTTTTTGCCAACGAAAATATGGACCTAGTCGATTTAAGAGCGGCAGATACAGGTTATCCGTTAAAAGGTTCAGTCAAGGTAGCTGATGAGCCGTTCACACAAGGTATCGTGATAGACCGTCTGCCGACGTCAGGTGAGGCGTGGATTGAGTCTCAATTGTTTCAAACCTTAGGGATTATTGTAGGCGACAATATTGAAGTCGGTGACAAAATATTTAGGGTCAGTAAGGTTTTGACTGAAGTGCCTGACGCTGGTTTTAGCGTATTTGGAGGTGATCCTAAAGTATTAATTTCAAAAATAGATTTAGCTGCAACTAAGGTTGAAGGTCCCGGCAGTAGGATTGACTACAGCTATTTCTTTACAGGCGAGAATGGCGATCTAGAGGATTATTACGACTGGCTTGAGCCTCAACTTGATAATGAAATCCATGATTGGGACTCTATTGAAGACGACGAGTCTGGCATTGGACGAGCGGTGGGTAGGGCGGGACAATACTTTTTATTGGCAAGTCTGTTAGCTATTGTTTTGGCTGCTGTTTCTATTGCTGTGGCAGCGCAGAGATACAGTATGCGTCATTATGACCCCGTCGCGATTATGAAAACGCTAGGTGCACAAAAAAAAATGGTGCAACAAATTTATCTGTTACAAATTTTATTTATCACCGCATTGGGTATTACTATTGGTGTGATATTTGGCTTTATTATTCAACATTTGGTCGTCGCAGCCATCGCTGGAAAAGTCGATGTGTCGATTGATGTGTGGCATTGGCGGCCACTTATTATTTCTATCTTCACCGGTTCTGTGTGTGCGGTCTTATTCTCTTTGTATCCCTTAATGAAACTATTTTCGGTATCACCACTGCGTGTATTACGCCGTGACTTAGGTGCAAATCTAAGCTCTAGATTGATCCAGTTTGTGGCCTCCGGCGGTGCAATATTTTTATTGATGTGGGCCTATAGCCAAAATATTAAGGTTAGCGCTATCTTATTTATTTCAGGTATTATTTTGGTAGTCAGTCTGTTAGGTGTGACCTTCGGTTTGATTTGGGTGGGGCGTAAACTCGGCCAAGGTAAAATGGGAGCTTGGCAGCTCGCTTGGGCAAGAATTCATCGCCGAGCAATGGATAATAGTGTGCAGTTGATTAGTTTTGCCGTCACTATCATGCTGCTGTTGATTGTACTGGTAATGCGAAACGACATGGTACAACAATGGCAAAACCAGTTACCTCAAGATACTCCTAACTACTTCCTAGTCAATATCAGTCAAGCGCAGCAACCTAATCTGCAACAACACTTCGTCACTAATCAAGTTGAGATCGATAAATTCTATCCTGTCATTCGTGGTCGGTTTGTTGCAGTAAATGATGAAAAGGTGCGCACTGCGGTATCCAAAGAAGACCCAGACGAACAAAGCAATGGCCGTGATGGTTTAGGTAGAGAAGCGAATTTAACGTGGAGCAATACTCTGCAAAAAGGTAGCGAGGTCATTGCTGGAAAATGGTTGGGTGATAACAATAATAGTGACACCGAAGCACAAAGACCTTATGAAGTGTCGATTGAAGAGGGTATTGCACAGCGAATGCAGCTAGGCTTAGGTGATAAGTTGACCTTTAATATTGGCAGTGAAATTGTTGAACTTAATGTGACCAGCATCAGAAACGTTAACTGGCAATCTATGCAACCGAATTTCTTTTTTGTGATTGAACCTCGTGCGCTGAAGAGCTTTATTCCAACATACATTTCTAGTTTCAATTTACCGACTGAGCGCAAATCCGATATCACCCAATTGATGCAGCCTTTTGCTAACGTCACCTTGATTGATGTTGATGCGCGAATTAATCAACTTCGCAATATCGTTGACCAAGTCTCTATGGCTGTAGAGTTTATTCTGATATTGGTTTTAGCCGCGGGCGCTTTGGTGCTAATTGCTCAAGTACAGGCTAGCATGGATGAACGTCAACAAGAACTCGCTATCTTACGCACGCTTGGGGCTAAAGGCAGACTAATAAGAGCCAGTGTGGTGTTTGAATTTATTATCATTGGTGTGGTGGCTGGGGCTATGGCTGCAGCCGCCAATGAATTCAGTTTGTATATGCTACAAACCCAGGTATTCCAAATGCCTGCCAGTTTGCATCTTGAGTATTGGATCATTGCGCCGTTAGCAGGTGCGCTGGTGGTGGGTATTCTTGGTGCCTTAGGGTGCTGGCGCTTGTTATCACTTAACACCAGTCAATTGTTACGTCAGATGGTTTAAATAAGAAGATAAGTTGATACCCTCAGGTATCAACTTTCTTGTTTTGATAATTTCATTACATTCTTTGCAAATAGTTATTTACGTAAGCAGTCTAAAGCTTGGGATATTTTAGGGTAAATAAACTTATAACCGCTTTCTTCTAAGCGTGTAGGCACGACTCTTTGACCATATAATACTAAATCAGCCATTTCCCCCATCATCATTCTGAGCACAAATTCAGGTACTTTAAATACACAAGGGCGAGATAGGGATGCAGCTAGCTCACGGCTAAATTCTGCATTTGTAACAGGATTGGGGGCCGTAAAATTATAAACACCTTGACAGCTATCATTGGCAATTAAATGCGCGATACCTTGCAGCATGTCTTCAAGGTGTATCCATGACATATATTGACTACCATCACCCATTGGGCCACCTAAACCTAGTTTAAATGGCAACAACATTTTTTGTAATGCGCCACCTCTTTTGGTGATAACTACTCCCGTTCGTAAAATGCATACGCGGGTTTTATCTGACTGGGCTTTTTTAGCTATAGTTTCCCAACGTTCGCATAATCGGTGGCTGAATTCATCGTGAGAAGATGAAAAATTTTCATCAATAATGTTGTCTTTTTGACGACCATAAAAGCCTATTGCGGAACCACTGATGAGTAACTTAGGAGGATTTTCCCCTGCGTTGATAAGCGTTACTATGTCTTCGGTGATTGACCAACGGCTATATTCAATTCTATGTTTTTGTTCATCTGTCCATTTCTTGTTTGCAATGGGTTCACCTGCGAGATTAATCACTACGTCATAGTCGTCTAAGTTAGAAAGATGTGTGAGTGAGGATAAAAATTGAATGTTATGCCCAAGTATTTGTTCCGCCATGGCTGCATTTCTAGTATAAACTGACACGTCGTAAGGACGTAAAATAGGGATAAGGTTTGAACCGATTAAGCCTGAACCACCAGTAATAAGTATTTTCATAACGCCCTCAGAATAATGTTTACATTATCCATTTTTGTTACATGACAAACATAAAGAAACAGAATCTGCAAAACGTAATGCGTGAGGTTTATCCACTTCTGCTTCGGCGTAGTTGACCCTGGTGTGTTCTGCCGCGATGGCAAGTACATCAGCGGTGAGTTTTTCAAGTAAAGAAAATCGATTGTTTTCAACCAGTTTAATAATTCTTTTGGTGATGGTTTTGTAATTGAGGGCATCGTCCATTTCATCTGAATCTGTTGCCTGATCTGCGCGGTATTGTATTTTAACGTTGATGACAACATCCTGCATATTCACAATTTCATCGTCGTTAATACCAATGAAAGTCCGCAAGCGTAAATTTTTAATCCTAATCGTGGCTGGGTTTAGATTCATATCTTTCCTATATTTTTTATTACGCGCTATAAAATACCATACAGATCTGCTAATTTGCCCACAAGGTATTCGTTCAGAAAGTTTATATGCAAATTAAATCTCAAACATCTGTCAAAATATTACTGATAATGGCTTCAATTGTCATCATCTTAGCCGGTGTCAAAGCGGCTAGCGCAATAGTCGTACCATTTTTGCTATCAGTATTTATCGCTATGTCTTGCAGCCCTATTATTACTTGGGCAAATCAATATAAGCTACCCAGAGCCATAGCTGTGATATTAGTCATACTTATTATAGTGGTATTTGGATTGATTTTGGCTGCATTAGTTGGCCAATCGATGAATGAATTTAGTCAAAATCTGCCCAAATATAGAGAACAATTGGTTGAAGAATTTGCTTGGGTGATAGGCCAACTGGATAAGGTCAATATTATAGTTAATAAGGATGCTTTGATTTCTTATCTAGACCCTGGTGCCGCCATGAACATGGCAACTAACTTACTTTCGAGCTTGGGCGGTGTGTTGACCAATTTTTTACTGATCTTACTGATAGTGGTGTTTATGTTGTTTGAGGCGGAATCAGTACCCAAGAAAATTCATATTGCGCTGGATGATCCCAGTATGAAGATGCAACAAGTTGACAAGTTTTTAGTTTCTGTTAAAAATTATTTAGCGATTAAAACCTTGGTCAGTTTAGGCACAGGCCTAATCATTGGCCTATGGTTATATTTTTTAGGCGTCGATCACTTTTTGTTGTGGGCAGTCTTAGCATTTTTATTCAACTATATCCCCAACATCGGCTCTATCATCGCAGCTGTACCCGCTGTGTTGCTAGCTTTTGTACAATTAGGCCCTGCCACTGCGAGTTTTACCGCATTGGGCTTTGTGGTATCGAATATGGTGATGGGAAATGTTATCGAACCACGTTATATGGGACGTGGTTTAGGCTTGTCTACCTTGGTGGTGTTTTTATCCTTAATCTTTTGGGGCTGGTTATTGGGCACAGTGGGCATGTTGTTATCAGTACCTCTTACTATGATTGTTAAAATTGCTTTGGAGTCCAGCCCAGATACTCGCTGGGTCGCGTTATTATTAGCCAGTGACACAGATGAACCTGTGATTCAAAACGTTGAGGTTATGGCTGAGGAGAAAGAACAATAGCAATAACTTCAAGCTTAAAGAACAGGAATAGGACTTTATTGTGTTTTGGTCAATACTCGATTAAGTCACTAGACTGAAGTTCAGTCCTAATTTGAGTAACGGGTAACAGACAGTTATGTAAATATATAATCTGATTAACAGAGTAAAACGAGGTGATTAAGGCTTTGATGCTCCAGCTTTCGACATAGTCGTATTAAGTTGACCAGGTCATAAGCAAAACAATTATTTCATTGATCTTATAAAGTATGTAATTGAAGGTTAATAAGATAGCAAACAAGTCATGAAGAGCTTAACCTAGACGTTTACAGGAATCCTCTAGTACTACCTTAAAAATGTCACCTTTGTTGTAGTTAACAAACGGTTATAGTTTATCATCGGCAGTGCGGATCACACTCGCAGACTCAACTATTACTTCAACTTCTTGTTGAATGTCGATAACTTCATTTTCCTGGGGATCTATCATAAATGCACTGGGCAATACATTCACGCCTATTCTTTCCCCCAATTTGACTACAAAGGGTAACGTGATGGGCGAAAAAGGTAAGATCGCAAGCACGCCTAATCCTAGCCCACGAATAACATCAATAAATTGTTTATTCGCTTCTTCCATTTCCAGTTTGCTTGCCTGACCTTTGGTGAATCGCTGGTAAGTGATCAGCATGGTCTTCGTCTGTCGGGATTCTTCTGCTAGTCCTTGCTTAACAGTCAATAAACCACGTTTTAGCGGTATAAGCGCCTTGTTTTTTACGGCAGAGTTCTGTCGTTTAATGGACTGAGTAATCCTAATAATATAGTGCTTCAAAATGTACTGCCTATGCGCTTATGATATTTAATTGTACAAGACTCTAGGGCCAGAATGTGGGTATTCCTGATTTTAATGTATTAAAAAAATATAACGTGAGTTGAAATCAAAGATAAAATTATTTACACCTTGGATGCATATTATCCGTTCAAACTCATACTGTAACAAACTTCATAAAGCTAATTTGTATAGCTTTTAGGTAAACATTAATCAATGTATTGTTAATCCCCAGCGACTTTGTCACAACTTAACTTAGCCGTTCTTAGCCACGTTTTAGCAAAATGTTGAATACGGTTGTTAAACGCGGTTATTAAACATAGTCTTCATCTGATTGGCAAAGGCAACAAACTTTTCTTTTATAGTGCGCTTTATTTTTATATCCAAACCACCAAACATCACTAATCCTTCAATTGTGAGGGTAGGAGCTTGGCGGGAGGCAATAGAAGGTGCAGAATTATCAATGCCACCTAAAATGCAAAAGGCTTTTGAAATAACATTAATGTCTTCTGGTACGGAGATATCGGTTCCGCCAAATAAACATAATATTTTTATGGTGACGTTCGGGGTAGTAAATATTGCATCAGTAAAGTCGATATCAGCCCCTCCGAATAGTGTAATAATTCTTATCTCTTGTGGCACTTTCCATTGACCGCTACGACAGGAACCACCGAGAATATTGACTATGGTCTCGGTTTCGTCGTTATCACTCGCTGCATAGTTGATATTAAACTGGCGTTCTTTTTGCGAGGTAAATTCAGAGTCAGTATTTTTTTCTAGATCGGCAGCTAAGTCGACTATCTCTTGATGGTTTTGACTGGCCATGGCTTGATCTAATCTGCGTTCAAATGCTTCATTAGAAATGACCCCATGACTGTAGTTATAAATCAGGGTATCGATCACTTCTTCACGTAAGGTTTCAATCGGTCTGTCTTCGAGTATTACGGCCATGTTTGTTCTCTATTTTTTAATTATTGATATTTTTGACAGGTAGAGCAGATACCATGCCACTTTAAAATTAATTATAAATCATGGAGTTACATTATTATTGTGAGTTTCAATGTGAAGCATTGGGCACTTTTTAGTAATTTTCACACTTTAATAGGAAAAATCAAAGTGAGTTTAGCGCCGCCTAAATTACTCTGTTTGATTTCAAGCTGGCCTTGGTAAGCAGAAACCAAGTCTGTCACTACAGCCATGCCTATACCTTGGCCTTCTTTATAACTATCTAAACGAGTCCCTCTTTCTAATAACTGTTCACGCTTGTCTTTTGGTATGCCAGGGCCGTCGTCTTCAATATGTATCAGTAAGATATTGAGGCTAGTTTGCACCGAAAGAGTGACTTGCTTGAAGGCAGCTTTGCAGGCGTTGTCTAATACATTACCCAATATTTCCATCAAGTCACTTATATCGCCGTGAAAGCCTAATTCTTGATGTTGAATATCATGGGTAATCGTTAAGTGTTTGTCAGCGTATACTTTGTTCATAGCGTTAAATAATTTATCGACCACAGGCTTGATAGAAACGGCTTGCTCGAACGTACTAGAAGTGCCTGCTACGGCGCGTTTTAGTTGTCGCTGTATTTGCAAATTAATTTGACTAATAGGCACTTTCGCTTGTTCTGGTAGCCCTGTAGTTCCAGATAACACTGCTAAGGGGGTTTTAAGGCTATGGGCTAAATCGTTTAAGCTATTTTTGTAGCGACTTCGCTGTTGTTGTTCGGTATCTAATAAATTATTAATGCTAGTTTTGAGTTTTTCCAGTTCGGGTGGGTAGCGCTGATCAATGCGTTTGAGTTGGCCACTTTCAGCTTGGCGTATTTGCTTATTCAGTCTGCTTATCGGTAACAAAGCAGCGTTAAGGCTTACTAATAACAATATAAGTAATAACAGCGCAATCAGCACTAACCAATTCCATAAGGTATTGGCAAATTTACTTTTCTCGATATTAAATACTTGTTTATCTTGCAGAATATAAAAACTCACTGGTTGGTAACCTAAGGATGTTTCAAATTCGGCGGTATAAGCATATAAAAAGTAGTCGTTTTGCATCAAAAAATCTTCAATAAACACTTCAGCACCTATGTCGGGTACAAAAAAGTTGGGTGCAAAAAAATCAGGTTGTTGCTGCCAATTGAGAGTAGACAGTGATTGCCATAACACGCCATCCTGGGATTGAATAAAAGCGTACAAACCAGAATCTGGAATATTGAATTGTTCATTATATAGTTGTTCAGGCATCTGAACTTGGCTAGCTTTGTTATCTAATTCAAATTCAGAGATTAAGGTTAAGCTTTGCACTCGCAGCTGTTGCAACATTGATTGGCTCAAACTGCCGTTGAAAGCTTGTTCTAAGGTTACCGCTGTAAGAGGAATGAAAATTAGCAACGCGAGCACCGCGGCAGCAAAACTCCTTAATCTAAGGGATAGGTTATGCACTGGGGTTTCTAATTACGTTAGAGCTCACGATTGATGCGATATCCACGGCCACGGAGTGTTTCAATAGGATTGATACTGCCATCAGGGTCAATTTTTTTACGAAGGCGTCCTACAAATACTTCAATTACATTACTGTCTAGGTCGAAGTCTTGATCATAGATATGTTCGGTTAATTCGGTTTTTGAAATCACCTTTTGAGGGGTAAGTAACAGATATTCTAATACTTTGTATTCGTATGCGGTCAGTTCAATGTATTGGCCGTTTACTGTTACTTCCTCACTCAGTGTATCGAGGCTGATAGGGCCTTTTTCGATTGTAGGGTGTGCTTTTCCTGCAGCGCGGCGAATGAGTGCATTAATTCGCGCCAACAATTCTTCGTTATGAAAAGGTTTGGTCAGATAATCATCTGCTCCTGCATCTAACCCTTCTACTTTTTCTTGCCATCTATCCCGAGCAGTCAGAATTAAAATTGGGCAACTTACATCATTTTTACGGGCTTTTTGGATCACTTCAAATCCATCGATCACAGGCAGTCCTATATCAATAATGGCTAAATCATAGGTATGTTCTTGTAACAAAAACAACGCTTTTGCACCGTCATCTGCCAAGTCCACGCTATACCCATTTTTTTGCAGCAATATGTCAAGCTGGGTTAGTAAACGGCTATCGTCTTCTACTATTAATATGCGCATTGGGAGCCTATTTTTCCTTTATTTTATGGAGACGATTTTATTCCAATATGACGAAAGATTATCTAATCCCTTTTCTTTTTTTTACTCACTTTTCCTGATTTCTTGTCAACATCAACAGATACAACCCGTCCAGATTTTTGCAGCACTTTGACTCGATATTTATTTTCACTTTGATCAACTTTTAACACTCTGCCGCTTACTTTTTGTTGTGCTTTTTTTGCGGCTTCAGATTTTGTTTTTGGCGCAATTTTAGAGTCTTGAGCATAAACCGTTATGCAACTTAACGATATTGCTGTTAAACAAACAATTAAAAATCTAATGTAAGGATTCTGCTTCAAAACTCTGCTCTTGTTCGTTGTTATTCAAAACCTAGTTTACCCCAATCATGAATTGACTTAAAAGTAATTGCTATACTTATCATTATATTTGGTGATGGGTTAAACATGTTTTTTACCTAGTAATCAATACGAATATACTTTTGGGATTTATTTTGCCTAAAGGTCTGGTAAATTTTTTCTTGAGTACGATATGTCACTTTATACCCCTCTAGCACCCTAATTTCATTGGCAGCACCCTAACTTCATTGGCCTTGCGAGGTGTAATCACACAGTTATCTCGTTTAACTGGGATATTATGTGAGTGATTGTTATTAACATACCTAATGTTATGCACTAAAGAACTTCCAATCATCGCGCCTAATATCGCACCTAGACCTTTGTGATTTTTGTCGCTAGCGGCATGGCCAATCACACCACCTAAAACCCCTCCGAATATGGCTGAACTTTTATAATGGCGCCGACTATCATGAAACCGACGACAGGTTGAACGTATCTGGGCAGGTGCGCAATATATTTGTGGTTGGGTTACTGTCACATACTTGTAGGGATTAAAAGTAATGACTTTGGCTTTAAGTTCACCACGGTTATGTTCATGATTACTTTGATACCTTCGGTCATGCTTAGCTTGCACTAAAGGAGAAGTAGCTAAAAATAGTAGCGCGCTTGTTATTAATAATTTCATGTAACGACTCCTGTTCAAAGTAGTGACAAGATTAATCAGTTAGGCCTGAATTTTAGCTGAATTGAATTTAAATGAACAAACACTCAAAATATGAGTGGGGTTTAGTTAAACTTTCTTAAAAATGTTGACAAATTTAAATAAAGGGGGCGATGCTATGCTGATTATTCTTTGGTATGTGTAATCAGGTATAAACACTGAGGGGAATGCCACTTATTCGAGTTAATTATTTTAAAAATCAACTTTTTTTCTCAACACTTTTGTCCTGCCAGATTTCACTTTACTATCAACCCGTTTTTTTTGAGAGTTTCTGCTGGGTTTGGTTGCTCGGCGGGCTTTTTGCAGTTTACCCGCTTCCACGAGTACTTCAGTCAATCTGTCTATCGCATCCTGTTTGTTCATTTCTTGAGTGCGATAGCTTTGGGCTTTTATTATCAATATTCCTTCTTGGGTGATCCGTTTATCTTTGCCTAAAAGCAACGTTTGTTTTACATATTCAGGTATAGCCGCCACGCGAATATCAAACCTTAGATGAATGGCACTAGAGACTTTATTCACATTTTGCCCACCAGCACCTTGAGCGCGCATCGCGCTTAAATCGATGGCAGGCATAAGTGATTCAATGTTAGGTGTGTAACTAATTGAAGGCTCGTTAACTATTTAAGGTAGTACTTTTTTATAAGGTTTCACACTTACCTTTCGATACACCCCGGCTAGTGCGTACGGGTCGGTGTCTGCCCATTTTTGAGCTTCTTCCAAACTACTAAATTCAGCAATCACTAATGAGCCAGTAAAGCCAGCTTCACCGGGATCTTCAATGTCAATAGCGGGACAGGGACCGGCTACCAGTACTCGACCTTGATCAACCAATAGTTGAATACGTTCTAAATGTGCCGCTCTTGTTTGTTTGCGAAGAGCTAGGCTGTTTTCAACATCTTCTGAATAAATGACATACCACATAGTGACATCCTTTAAATTATAAAAAATATAAATGGCTACTTGTGAGTTGCAGCTTTCATTTGTTTCACAAAGTGTTTAAGTTTTTCTAGCATGACATCTGGTTGGCTTAGATTTTCAGCAATAATATTCACTGTTGCTGAGCCAGAAATAGCACCTGCCGCACCCGATTGAATCGCATCTGCCACCTGTAAAGGCGTAGATATACCAAATCCAAGTAATGGTGGAGCCACTTTATATTGTGTCAGTTTGTCGATTAATTCACTGGCAGGGATAGTCACTGCTGTCTCGGTTCCTGTTACGCCAGCTCGACCCAGTAAATAAGTATAACCTTGGGATTTTTTACCAATTTCTGCAAAGGTTTCATCACTGGCATTGGGAGGTGCGATTAAAATTTGTTTAATACCTGTTTGCTCTGCAATGGCAATAAAACGGTCGGCTTCACGAAGTGGTACATCTGCTATCAGAATTGAATCGACCCCCGCTTTGGCTGCGTCTTGGTAGAATTTTTTGATACCACGTTTAAGCACAAGGTTGCTATACAGCAATAAACCAATAGGTATATCGGCATAAGCTTCACGCACTTGGCGAATGATTTCAAAACAGTCATCCGTTTTGATTTTATTCGATAGAGCGCGAATACTGGCTTTTTGAATAGTAGGGCCATCAGCAATAGGGTCAGAATAAGGAAATCCTAACTCTAATGCGTCTGCACCTCCTTCAACCATCGCTTTGATGATATTCACTGAGGTGTGAATGTCGGGGTCGCCTACCATGACAAAGGGGACAAATGCGCCTTCTTGTTTGTTGTTAAGATGTTTGAACATATTCGCGTAACGGTCAACGGAATTAGTCATGGTCTTGATCTCCTATGATGCTACGGACATGCTCTAAATCTTTGTCTCCACGTCCTGATAGGTTTACCACAATAATGGTGCCATCTTCTGCTTCATCCGCCATGTTAAGCGCGTGTGCAATCGCGTGCGCAGACTCAAGTGCTGGAATAATGCCCTCCTTTTGAGACAGAAGCTTAAAGGCATTGAGTGCTTCGTCGTCGGTGACAGACACATACTCGGCACGACCAATATCATACAAATGAGCATGTTGAGGCCCAACAGCGGGGTAGTCGAGTCCGGCAGATACTGAATACGATTCTTCAATCTGACCGTCGTTGTCTTGCATGATATAACTATATGCGCCGTGTAAAACACCTGTAGTGCCTTTACCAATAGCTGCGCCATGTTCTTTGGTATGTACCCCTTTACCAGCCGGCTCAACACCAATTAATCGTACGCTAGGCTCATCAATAAAATCAGCAAACATACCTATCGCGTTTGAACCGCCGCCGACACAAGCAACAAGTGCATCCGGTAAACGCCCTTCTTTAGCCATAATTTGTGCGCGGGTTTCTTCACCAATCATGCGATGAAATTCACGGACAATCGTTGGGAACGGATGAGGGCCTGCCGCTGTGCCTAGTAAATAATGAGCTGTGTCATAGTTAGCAGACCAGTCGCGCATGGCTTCGTTAACCGCATCTTTTAATGTGCCAGAGCCTGAATTAACCGGGATCACTTTTGCGCCCATTAAGCGCATTCTAAATACATTGGGTGCTTGGCGCTCCATGTCTTTGGCACCCATATAAATACGTGCTTTTAAACCCATTAATGCACAAGCTAATGCTGTGGCGACCCCGTGTTGCCCTGCACCTGTTTCGGCGATGACTTCAGTTTTCCCCATTCGCTTGGTTAACAGTGCTTGGCCTAATACTTGATTGGTTTTGTGAGCACCACCGTGTAATAAGTCTTCACGTTTGAGGTAAAGCTTTACTTTGGGATTATTGACTAAGTTTCTCGTCAATGTCATGGCTGTGGGGCGACCCGCATAATCCTTTAATAAACCCATAAATTCAGCCTGGAATTCTGGATCCTTCTGGGCATCGATAAAAACTTGCTCGAGTTGGTCGAGTGCAGGGATCAGCAGCTCGGGTACGTACATACCGCCATAGTCACCAAATTTACTGTCTAAATGATTCATCTTTTTCTCACTTTAAAACTGTTTTTTGCTCGCTAACGTTAACTCGCAGCTGCTGTTAATACTCTCTAAGCTGGTTAAAAGCCTGATTAATTTTATCTTGCTGCTTAATACCTGGTGCGCTCTCTACACCAGAATTTAAGTCAAGCATTCCGACCTGTAAATTAGCCGCTTGTTTAACATTGCATGGGGTGATGCCGCCGGCAAGAACAATGTTGGACTTGTCGGTTATCTCATCTAACAGTTGCCAACTAAAAGCCTGGCCTGTGCCACCTGATTGTTCACCGACTTGGCAATCTAATAAAAACAAGTCAACGCCAATCTCATCTAAATTAGGCAAGGTATCTTTGACGCCTTTAGCTAACCAAATTTGACAATGGGTAGGCAGTTTATTACGTAAACTGTTGATGTAAGTTTGCTGCTCTTGACCATGCAACTGAACAGCCGATAATTCCAAAGCTTGTGCGTATTTCACCACCAGTTCAATAGGAGCGTCAACAAACACGCCCACATATTGAAATGGCACGGCATAAGTGATTTGTTTGGCTTGCTCTAAGGTCACAAAACGTTTGGATTTTTCGGTAAATATCAGACCAGCAAAACTAGCCGGACTGTCTTTAACTAGCTTGGCTCCGGTTAAACTTGTTGTACCACAAACTTTTACTGTTCCGTACACCAACTGTTTTGCTGCTAATTTGATATCCTTTTCACCCATTAATGAACTGCCTACCAAAAATGCATTAACAAGTGACGCTAATCTGCGCACATCTTGATGGGTATAAATGCCGGATTCAGAAATGATCACATGTTCATGTTCAGCATGTTGATTAATTAAAGGCACCAAGCGCTCAGTTGTGGCGAGGTCTGTACTCAGATCTCGCAAGTCGCGGTTATTAATGCCAATGATTTTGGCTTTCAACGCACAGGCTCTGAGTACCTCTTGTTCGTTACTGACTTCGGTTAATACGTCGAGTTGGTATTGCTCGGCAAGTGTCGCTAGTGCTGTATATTGTGTGTCATCTAATACCGACAACATCAGTAGCACCGCATCAGCTTTATGGTAGCGGGCTAAATAGATTTGATAAGGTTCAACAAAAAAATCTTTGTTAATAACAGGCTGTGTCATCCGACTTCGAATATATTCTAGATACTCGAACTTACCTTGAAAATATTTCTCATCCGTTAATACCGATATACAGGCAGCAAAAGGACTGTAAGCTTGGATGATTTCATCTAAGTCAAAGTTTTCACGAATTAGCCCTTTAGACGGTGACGCCTTTTTACATTCTAATATAAAGGCAGCATTGGGCTGCGCCAATGCATCATAAAAACTTCTGTCTGAGAGTGTTAAATCATCAATAAAACTTGCTAACGGTAAATCAATTTTGCGTTGAGCGATTTCTTGTTTTTTGTCTAGGACGATCTTTTCTAATACATTGGCCATTTTTAGTCACTTTGTCCTTTATAGATTTTGGCTGATGGAAGCCGACAATTTAATCGTGGCTAATGGACGTTGCTGCTGCATAGCATTAATTGCCATTTCAGCCCCTTGCGCATAGGTTTGAACCTTGCCACATAGTTTTAATAATGCCGCAGTATTCATCGCCACCGCAGCTTGATGGGCAGCTTGGCCTTTGCCTAAAAGCACATTTTCAATGAGGATTTTATTTTCTTCTGGCTCGCCACCTGTAATGGCATCTAACGGATAATGCTCAAGTCCAAAATCAGTTGGAGAAACACTGCTTTGTGTTAACTGGTCGCCATTCACTTCCACTACTTGGGTATTGCCATGTAAGGCAAACTCATCTAATCCGCTGCCATGCACCACCAAGGCTTTTTGATAACCTAATAACTGCAAGGTTTTTGCAAAGGGTAACAGCAATTCTGGCGCATAAACGCCAATAATTATATGACTAGGACGAGCTGGATTCACTAAGGGACCCAGTAAATTAAATAAGGTGCGAGTTTTTAATGTGGTGCGCACTGGCATCGCATGGCGAATACCCGAGTGATAGTTTGGCGCAAACAAAAAGCACAGGTTTGAAACGTCGAGACATTGGCGCGCGGTGTCTGGTGACATGCTTAATTCTAAATCGAATGCTTTGAACAAATCAGCTGAGCCAGATTTACTCGAGACACTCCGATTACCATGTTTGGCGACTTTTACACCACAGCTTGCCGCGACAATGGCCGATGCAGATGAGATGTTAATGGTATTATGACCATCACCGCCTGTGCCCACTATATCTGCAAATTCATAATCTGGGCGGGGAAATACAGCTGCATTAGCTATTAATGCATTGGCAGCACCGGCTATTTCTTCTGGTTGTTCGCCTTTGATTTTTAATGCGGTCAATAGAGAAGATAAAACAATATCATCCACCTGACCTGTCACCACTTGTGAAAATATTTCGGTGACATCATCCTGCTTTAAGTCTTGGCCTTGATAGAGTTGTTGAAGAATTGAGTGGAGCATATGGTTCATAGGGGCAAAACCTTGTCTTGGGTTAAGAATTGAATACTTTGCAAAAGCAGCTGGCTACCATGAGAGGTCAAAATAGACTCTGGATGGAATTGAAAACCTAACATTTTATCTTGCAAATGTGCCACTGCCATAGGAATGTTGGCAAAATTGGCTAATACAGTTAATTGTTGAGGTATATTGCTGGCCATTAATGAATGATAACGAGCTACCGGTAATGGCTGTGGCATGTTAGCAAACATTTTATCAGCGCTATGCTCAATCAAAGAGGATTTACCATGCATTACATTATCGGCACGGATAATTTTGCCACCGTAAGACTCAACAATCGCTTGGTGACCTAAACAAATGCCCAACACCGGAAATTGGCCTTTCACTAGGTTTAACAGTGTTAACATTGAGCCTGCCTCAGAGGGATTACCCGGTCCGGGGGATAACATCAGCATCACTTGTTTAGTGTGACCATGTTCATCATTGTGCTGTGCCTTTTCATGCATTTTTTGTAAAATCACATCGGCCGCAACACTATTGCGATAAACGATTAGCTCAAGACCTAGCGTTCTCAGTTCATCCACTAAGTTGTAGGTAAATGAGTCAAAGTTGTCCAACAAAAAGACACAAATTTGTTGATTAATTTGAGTGGATTGTGAACTCACTTTACTGCTCCTTGTGTTTGCGAACTGGAAATAATAGCGCCTATTACCGCTTGTGCTTTACCTCGGGTTTCATCTGCTTCTGATTGCGGGTCAGAGTCAAACACAACACCTGCACCGGCTTGAATATAAGCCACATCATTTTTGACAAATGCAGAGCGTATAACAATACAAGTATCCATATCTCCTTGGCTGTTAATATAACCTACTGCTCCGCCATAACTGCCTCGACGTTGTTTTTCGACTTGACGGATTAATGTGGCTGCACTGACTTTAGGTGCGCCGACCAATGTGCCCATATTCATACAGGCTTGATAGGCATTGAGTGCGTCTAAATCATCCCGTAATTGCCCTACAACTCTAGACACTAAGTGCATCACATGTGAGTAGCGATCCACTTTAAGTAAGTCTGTGACATAACGAGTTCCGGGCTCACATACTTTAGCTACGTCGTTACGTGCTAAATCGACCAACATAATATGCTCGGCCCGCTCTTTTTGATCTTCTTGCAGGTTAAGTTCTAAGCGGGAGTCTAGGTCTAAGTCGATGCTGCCGTCTGCTCGTTTACCTCTGGGTCTTGTGCCGGCTATGGGGTAAATTTCCACTTGATTAGTGTGTTTGGTATACTTCAAGGCTGACTCAGGCGATGCGCCAAACATGCAGAAGTCGTCGTCCTGCAAAAAAAACATGTAAGGACTAGGGTTTTGTTGTTTTAAGGTGCGGTAAGCATCGTGAGGATGAGGACAAGGTAAGCTAAATGTGCGTGAAGGCACTACTTGGAAAATATCACCCGTTAGGATGTTTTCTTTTAGCCCTATGACATCGTCTATGTATTCTTGATCGGATTTATTCACCATTAGTTCATCGTGAGTGATAGGTGTTTTAACCGTTTCAGGTATAGGTTTCATGGTGCCTAATTTGTGTTTGACTTGCTCTAATCGTTGACTCACAGAGAAATAGTTACTTGCCACATTTTTACCGCTAAACACACTGCCAATGATTTCGCTTTGTTTTGTTTGGTGATCGATTATCACCAATGTTTCTGCTAGATAAAACACAAAATCTGGACAGCTGTTGGCACTATCCTCAACATCTGGGAGTGTTTCAAAAGTGGCCAATAAATCATAGGCCAATGCGCCACCTAAAAATACTGCATGGGGATGTTGACGAATAGCGGTGATTTTATTAATGATAAGTCGTAAGGCATCAAATACAGCCGGGGCTTTCAAGCGACTGTCTTCATCAAGCTCTGCATCCGGCGTTGGAAAGGTTAGAGTGACTACACCCTTTTCAGGGTCATATGCATGCGTCACGCCCACTGGACAATATTCATCAAACATAGGCAACACAGCATGGCCATTGTCAGACAATGCACTGCAATATACTCGCAGACCATGACACTCTAATTTAATTGCGGCATCAACCAATAACAAACTTTTGAGATTATCCTTACTGTCAATTTCAGCAGATTCTAATAATAAGTTATTGCTACGACCTTGGCATAGGTATTGATAAGCATGCAAAGGATCGGCTACATAATCAGCTGCTACTAATAGTGTTTCTACTTTGCCAAACTGCTCTGTTAACTGGGCTAAACTCATTTTTTGGTTCTCTATTGCTGTTTATCTTGAAGAGCAGGCATAAAAAAACCCGTATTATACGGGCTTTTTTTGAAATTTATTTGCAAAACACAAACACTCACCGCCCGTTAGTTCAGGTTGTGCCACCACCAAATGTTGTGTGTTTGAATATTTTTCATGAATTATTTTACTCGTTATCAGTTTAAATCAGTTATTCGGCTGTTATTCGGATGAGTATCGGTATAATAAAGCCTAATTACTACAATTTGGATGCATAGAAGAAAGCAAAAGCATAGCTTTGTCAACACACAAATTAATCTTAACCATAAATAAAAACAATGAATGAAAGTTATTATTGAATGAAAATCGACCTACATAGCCATACACATTATTCTGATGGGCACCTTTCACCTAAAGAGTTGATTGATCGTGCGCACAACATGCAAGTCAATGTGTTAGCGATTACAGACCATGACACAGTTGACGGTATACGAGAGGCAATGGATTATCAGTTTGCACAAAAGCGCTCTTTGCAAATATTGTCTGGTGTGGAGATATCGACTTCGTGGCATAACTTCGATATTCATATTTTGGGCTTAAATGTTGATCATAATGATCCGCAGTTTTTAGCTCGCTTAGAACAACAAAGCAAAGAACGTGATCGTCGCGCACAGCAGATGTCTGATAAATTGGCTAAAGTGGGTATCGACAATGTGTTTGAGCAGGCAAAAACGCTGGCAGGAAAAGGGCAGATTACTCGTGCTCACTTTGCTAGAGTATTAGTGGAACGCAGAGTAGTGAAAGACTTTGATGCGGTATTTAAAAAATATCTAGGTAAAGGCAAAAAAGCCCACGTTAAGCCCCAGTGGATTGATATGGCAGAAGCTATTATGTGGATCCAGGATGCGGGAGGTAAGGCAGTCTTAGCTCATCCTGGGCATTATGATATGACCACAAAATGGTTAAAACGTTTGGTTGAAGAATACGCCGATGCTGGTGGAGATGGAATGGAAGTGATTCATTCTCATCTTACTCCAGAACGCAAAAAGTTATTGGCTGATATTGCGGCTGAACACAATTTGCAAGCCTCCAGTGGTTCTGATTTTCATTACCCTAATCGCTGGACTGAATTAGGCAAAAACCTTTCGCTTCCCGAACAGCTTGTGCCAATATGGCATGACTGGAGTTTGTCCTGCTAAAGGCATGCTGGTTAACACGTGCTGTTGAATAGATAGTCAGCCAGCTTTACAATACTTAACAAGCAATACTGCTGTGATAGTAGAATAGGAACGTACCCATGAGTCAGTTTTTTTATATTCACCCCGAGAACCCTCAAGCTCGCTTGATCAAACAAGCTTGTGAGTTAATTCACAAAGGTGCTGTGGTGGTGTATCCCACAGACTCTGGTTATTCCATAGGTTGTCATATGAATGACAAGGCTGCGCTTGAGCAAGTTTGCCGAGTAAGACAAATTGGTAAAGACCATAACTTTACTTTGATGTGTCGTGATATGTCTGAGCTGTCTGAATATGCCAAGGTGGACAACACTTCGTTTAGAATGATTAAAAATAACACCCCTGGCCCTTATACTTTTATCCTCAAAGCTACCAAAGAAGTCCCTAAAAGATTACAAAATCCCAAACGCAGAACGATTGGGATCAGAGTGCCTGACAACAAAATTGCTTTGGCTCTTTTAGAAGAACTCGGTGAGCCATTGATGTCCAGTACCCTTATTTTACCCGGTGCATTAATCGCAGAGTCTAATCCTGATGACATTCGAGATGAATTAGAAAAGCAAGTGGGCTTGATTATTCATGGTGGCTTTTTAGGGGAACAACCCACCACTGTGATTGATATGTCAGAGAATGAAAATATTATTGTTAGAGAGGGTAGTGGCGACACTCGCCCTTTCATCTAGAGCGACTCTGCATTTATATGTCTTCCAATGATTCATCTTTTTCAGCCTTGAAAGTAGCCAATGAACCAGTGCAGCAACCGTTGCCATTGGCATTTATTAATGGCGAAGCGTTAATAGAAAAACCTGAAGACTTGTATATTCCTCCTGATGCCCTTGAGTTGATTTTAGAGGCTTTTGAAGGTCCTTTGGACCTACTTTTGTACTTAATTCGAAAACAAAAATTCGATATTATTAACTTGCCCGTGTATCAAATCACCCAGCAATACATGGAATATGTCGAGCTGATGAAAGATATTAAATTAGAATTGGCGGCAGAATATTTATTGATGGCAGCTATTTTAGCCGAGGTGAAATCTCGCATGTTGCTACCAAAACGACCTAACGCCGAAGAAGATGAAGACGATCCTCGTGCTGAACTGATCCGCCGCTTAAAAGAATATGAATTGATCAAACATGCAGCCCATGAACTCGATAATATTCCTCGCCAAGAGCGAGATGTATTTCCAGCACAAGCACAAACCTCTGACTCTGTAGCACCCATTCGTGTTCTGCCCAGCGTTAACTTGCAAGAAATAGTCCTAGGGTTTCAATCCGCTATGCAAAGAGCACAAGCTTTTGAACATCATCATATTGAAAAAGAAACACTGTCAACTCGTGAACGTATGAGTTTGATTTTACAGAAAATATCATCTGAACATTTCACCGGTTTTGACGAGTTGTTTCTAGCCAGCGAAGGTAAGGCGGGTGTGGTGGTGACCTTTTTAGCCATTTTAGAGTTGGCCAAAGAAAGTCTCATCGAACTGGTTCAAGCTCAGCCTTACAAGAACATTCATATTCGCGTTTCCCTTGGTGATCCCCTTGGAGATTCACAAGGAGTGCAGCCTTAATGGCTAACATTTCTCGGGCTCAACTTAAACAATTAGTCGAAGCTGCGATTTTTGTAGCTGACCAGCCCCTTAGCCAAGAGCAAATTCAGTCAACGGTGTTAGACGGATTGGCTGTCAGTAAAACCATGCTTAAAGACACCTTGGCAGAGTTAAAACTTGAATACCAAGCAAGAGGTATTCAACTCGTTGAGGTCGCCTCGGGTTATCGCTTTCAATCTATGGACAGTTTAAGCCCTTGGTTAAGTAGACTGTGGCAAGAACAAGCGCCTCGGTATTCACGAGCGATGCTTGAAATCCTTTCTTTGATTGCCTACAGACAGCCTATTACCCGCGGTGAAATTGAAGATGTGCGCGGCGTGTCAGTTAGTAGTCAAATTATGAAAACCTTAAGTGAAAGAGGTTGGATAAAAATTATAGGGCACAAAGAAGTGCCCGGCAGACCTTCTCTGTATGCCACTACCAAAACCTTTCTGGATTATTTTTCTTTGAAAAGTTTGAGTGAATTGCCTAGTAGTGATGAATTTTTGGGATCTGTAGACACAGACAATCAACTTAATATCTTATCCAGTGAGACCAATAATAGGCTCATTGAAGATAACTCCCCACAACAATCTGCAGAAGGGTCTACTATTGAAGCTAATATTGAGCCAAATAACGCAGATGAACCAGAGCAATTACATTAATGAGTGACAAATTACAAAAAGTACTAGCTAACGCTGGAATAGGTTCGCGTCGCGAAATGGAAAAATGGATAGAGGCAGCACGTATTTCAGTCAACGGCAAACTGGCAACCTTAGGTGACAGGGTCGAACCTTCTGACAAGATACGTGTGGATGGCAATCCCCTTAGCACTTCCAATGACGCCCCTGTGTGCCGAGTATTAATGTACAACAAACCTGAAGGAGAGCTGTGTAGTCGTAAAGATCCTGAAGGTCGTGCCACCGTATTTGACCGGCTGCCCGCTATCAAAAATGGCCGTTGGATTGCCGTAGGTCGGCTAGATATTAATACCAGTGGCTTGTTGTTGTTTACTAACGACGGCGAGCTGGCTAACCGTCTTATGCACCCTAAACACGAAGTGGAGCGAGAGTATTCAGTACGCGTGTTTGGTGAAGTAGAAGATATGATGTTGAAACGTCTCACTAAAGGTGTGCAGCTAGAAGACGGTGAAGCCAAATTCACTGAAATTGTGAAAAAGCCCGGTGACGAAGAAAGTCAAAATACTTGGTATAACGTGAGTCTATCTGAAGGCAGAAACCGTGAAGTGCGGCGTTTATGGGAATCTCAAGGCGTTCAAGTAAGCCGCTTGATGAGAGTGCGTTACGGCACCTTAGAATTACAAAAACGTTTGCCACAAGGTGGCTGGGTTGAATTGGGCTTACCTGATTTAAATACTCTTAGAGAAAGTGTGCAATTGCCAGCTGAGACAGAGACCCTGATCAAAATTGATCCCGGTAAGCTGGATCATGTGAAGATTAGTCGTATGCGGCGCTCGGTTAAGAAGCATAGAGTGCGCCAGGCTAAAAATAAGCGTGATTAGTAAGCGAGTTCTCGCTGGCAAGACAGGCCACACGCACTGAATTTTGTTAGATATGTGGCTTGAAATATATACCCTGGCGGGCACCCGCGTCCATTCGAGTCAAATCCATCAAAACGATGGTGTGAACCATGCTTTTCATTTTTAATAAACAAAAAAATGATCTTTGGGGGCAGAGCCTGACGGATCAACAAGGTATATATTGACGCCCTCATGAGCTACCTATAGTAGTAGAGTTGATGAAATCCCATTGTTTATAACATTAAGTGTAAAACATAAATATTTTAGACAAATGATTAAAAATTATTTGGGCTGAACAACGATAAAATAATGGTAAGTACCCTAGGTAATTATTTATGCAACTGTTAAAAACTGCTTTTCATCCCGATGTGTCCCCTGAAGATATTTCTGCTGCTAGTGAGCTTAGGCTCATTGTGCGTCACGCTGCTCGAGCTATTGTGGTTAAGGGGAATGATATTTTACTGTTATACACTCAACGTTATCACGATTACAGTCTTCCTGGTGGTGGCATAGACGCAGGTGAGGATAACATTGCGGGCTTAATGCGTGAACTGCAGGAAGAAACTGGGGCGCAGGGTATTCGCAATGTAAAAGCCTTTGCACGTTATGATGAGTATCGCCCTTGGTATAAACCTGATGGGGACATAATTCATATGATTTCCTATTGTTATGTGTGTGAGATAGATGATGAACGGGGTGACACCGCCTTTGAGTCATATGAAGTCAGCAATGGTATGAGACCACTTTGGGTGAATATTCATCAGGCGATTGCACACAATGAAGACGTGATGGCGACAAGCGATAAAAAAGGCCTTTCAATTGAAAGGGAAACGTATTTGTTGAAGGAGATTGTCAAAAAGTTGCTGCACGTTAGTGAATTAGCTGAGGTGAATTAACAGGGGCTTTATCATAGTAGGCGAGACTGTAACTAATTTTGTGTAACTGCCTATCGTAATTTACTCTACATAGAGTTTAAGGATAGGCAATGATAACTAAAAAAGAATTAGAGGCCTTCGCTAAAGAAGCCGCCAAAAGTATTAAGACCCCACAAGATTTGAATGAGTTTAGTCAGATGCTCAAGAAAGTCACTGTTGAAGCGGCATTGAACGCAGAAATGGATGAGCACTTGGGATATGAAAAGCATGAGAAATCAGGTCTTAGTAACAACCGCAACGGCAAAACAAGCAAACGTGTAAAGACCGAAGATGGTCAGTTTGAGCTTGATACACCCCGCGACAGAGATGGCTCTTTTAAGCCCCAGCTTGTTAAAAAGCAGCAAACCCGTTTCACCTCTATGGATGATAAAATTCTGTGGCTGTATGCCAAAGGCATGACCACTCGTGAGATCGTCGAGGCTTTTGATGAATGGTACGGGGCAGAGATATCGCCAACCTTGGTATCACGAGTGACGAATGCGGTCATTGAACAGGTTACTGAATGGCAAGCACGGCCACTGGATGCGATATATCCGATTGTCTATCTGGATTGCATCGTGATTAAAATACGCCAAGATAAACAGGTCATCAACAAGTCTATCTTTCTGGCCTTGGGTATCAATACTGAAGGACAGAAGGAGTTGATGGGCATGTGGATAGCTGAGAACGAAGGCGCTAAGTTCTGGTTAAACGTGCTCACAGAGCTACAGAGCCGTGGTGTACAAGATATCCTAATTGCTTGTGTGGATGGCCTCAAAGGCTTCCCTGATGCCATTAATGCTGTATTCCCACAAACCCACATTCAACTCTGTATCGTGCACATGGTGCGTAATTCACTGAAGTTCGTTCCCTGGAAAGATTACAAAGCGGTGACCGCTGATTTTAAGAAGGTCTACCAATCAAAAACGGAAGAGGAAGCCTTACTTGAACTCGCGCGTTTTGGAGAAACATGGGATGACAAATACCCGCAAATCAGCAAGTCTTGGCATGCCAATTGGCATAACCTCAACACCATATTTAATTACCCTGACGATATACGCAAAGTGATTTACACCACCAATGCGATAGAGTCGCTCAACAGTGTTATTCGCAAGGCATTAAAGAAGCGCAAGGTGTTTCCAAGCGATGATTCAGCCAAGAAAATGGTCTATCTCGCTATCATGGATGCATCTAAAAAATGGACTATGCCCATAAGAAACTGGCGTCAAGCAATGAGTCGCTTTATGATTGAGTTCGAGTCTAGACTCGATGGACATATTTAACTAATGGCAGTTACACAGAATCTGTTACATCCTCAAGTAAGCCGTGCAATCGCATTCTGTTTTGGCAGCACCATTTTGGTGTTTTTTACATTTAAATACTTTAGTCGCTTCTTTTCGCTTGATTGTACTCAAAGTTAGCGAATTGCCTAATGGTATACTTTTTACTTGTCTACAATATGCAGACACATAATCCATTTTTACCACTCAGGTAAAAAGTCTGTTTTTGCATAAAATCACATCCATGCTGTCTACCCAAGCCCCTCTTTTATAAATGTTTGGTAAACTGCTCCTATGTTGAATCATCAATGAATGTTTGCCATTTATGTTTGGTATCTTCTTCGCTGTCATGCTCAAGAATGAAGATGAGAGTATTATTAGCTTTTTTGGTGGGATCCAATAGGTAAACACTTTTATTTCAAGACGTTCAAAAATATGATGTGTATGCTCTTCTACTCCCCTCTTTGGTAAGGAGCGTATTGCACTTATTAAGCACCTTACTCCTTCGAAGTAGCTGCACTTAAAAGCGACATTACAGAAACATAGATCTGCGGGTAGGATCTGCGAGGTCAGAACGGTTGATAAGATCTGTTAGTGAGAGAACGACATTACCTTAATTCAAGACAAAAACAGAATGCTAGTGTCAGCAGGTTACTCTCATCAGGGTACTCTCAGAAGGGCGCAATCATTAGACAGCATGGGAGCATTACCCTTGCCCAAACGTCAAAAATGCACTACTGTATAAAAAAACATGCTAAGTTATTTTTATGCGCCTATTTATTGCCGAAAAACCCAGTTTAGGTCGTGCTATTGCCGAGGTATTACCCAAGCCTCACAAGAAAGGCGACGGTTATATCATTGCCGCTAATGGCGATACTGTGAGCTGGTGTATTGGGCATTTACTCGAACAACTTCAGCCTGAGGCTTATGATCCTGCTTTTAAAAAGTGGAGCCATGCACATCTGCCGATTATTCCCGCACAGTGGCAACTTGGGGTTAAAAAGCAAACCGCTAAACAATTGGGCGTTTTGCGTAAGTTAGTTAAACAAGCTGAGCATTTGGTTCACGCAGGTGACCCCGACCGTGAAGGTCAATTGCTGGTAGATGAGGTAATTAATTTTTTAGGGGTGACGGGAGCCAAAAAAAATACTATTCAACGCTGTTTAATCAGTGATTTAAACCCTAGTGCTGTGAAACAGTCTTTGAGTAAGTTGCGTAGTAACCGAGAATTTATTCCTTTGTCTACTTCTGCTTTGGCAAGATCTCGCGCGGACTGGTTATATGGAATTAACTTAACCCGTGCTTATACCTTGCAAGGTCAAAAAGCGGGATACAATGGCGTGTTATCTGTGGGGCGTGTGCAAACTCCTTTATTGGGCTTAGTGGTGCGCCGTGATCAAGCTATTGCCGACTTTGTGAGTAAGGCGTTTTATGAAGTTTGGGCGTATTTAGAAACTGACCATGGCGAGGGTTTTAAAGCCAAGTGGCAACCCAGTGAACAATGTGCAAAGTATTTGGATGAACAGGGACGCAATTTATCTGAGGCGCTGGCGCAAAATGTAGCGCAGCGTGTTAGTGGGCAACCGGCTCAGGTGAAAAGTCTTAAACGTGAGCATAAAAAACAAGCGCCACCCCTGCCTTACAATTTGTCGTCTTTGCAAATTGATGCCAGTAAGGCTTTTGGCATGAGTGCCCAGCAGGTATTGGATATTTGCCAAGGGTTATATGAGCGGCATAAGTTAATTACCTACCCCCGTTCTGATTGCCGATATTTACCTATGAGTCACTTTGAGCAGGCTAAAGAGGTACATGTTGCTGTGATGCGCAATAGCCAACATTTGGGCCCCCAGGGCAAGTTGTTCAGTCAGGCTCAATTTGATTTTAGTCGCCAATCAAAAGCCTGGAATGATAAAAAGGTGGATGCCCATCACGGTATTATTCCCACCCAAAAAATCAGCAGTCATTTATCTGGCAACGATGCCAAAGTATATGGCCTAATTTGCAGGAATTATTTGGCGCAATTTTTAGTCCATCATGAATTTTATGCGGTACGGGTTGAGGTCGAAATTGCCTCTGGTTTATTTGCCGCAGTAGCAAAAGAGCTGATTGCACAAGGCTGGAAGTGTTTATTTGTGCGGTCTGTAAAAAATGACGTTAAAAATAGTCCTCAAGACAATAACGGTGGCGTGCAGCAGCTGTTACCTTCTTTAGAAAAAGGCCAGATACTCAAATCATTACAGGCTGAGGTGTTAGCAAAAAACACCTCAGCACCTAAGGCATATACAGATGCAACCTTATTAGCTGCCATGACTGGGATAAGTGCCCATGTGAGCGATCCACAATTACGTCAAATCCTCCGGGAAACTGACGGTTTGGGAACCGAAGCCACCAGAGCGGGGATCATAGAGTTACTCTTTACGCGAGGATTTTTGTCCCGTGCAGGAAAAACGATTACTTCAACAGCGACCGGTCGAGGCTTAGTGAATGCTCTGCCAGATGTGGCTACCTATCCAGACATGACCGCACGCTGGGAAGCCGAATTGTCGGCTATCAGCGAAGGCAAAAGTCAGTACAAAAAATTGATGACCCCTTTGGAGGAACAACTTAAAGACTTGGTTGCCCAGAGCCTTGATGTATTACCTCAAGGTTTGTCTGGCTTAGGCAAAAAAACTTTTACAAACAAACGTAAAAATTCAAAACGTAAGTATGCAGCGAAGAAGTCGGCTAGCTAAATGTTGGGCTAAATTGAGTGACGGCAGTATTTTTTGCATGTTTGTTCTGTTACTTTTCCCTTCGAATTCTCTTACAGAAATTCAAAATTCTGCCTGACTATTTTGCAAGGATATTCTGATTTTTGTTGTTTACACGATAAGTAGGATTAATAGGTAACCGTTTCGGCTGAGCTTTAGGTAAAGACAGGCGCCGAGCATATTTTCGTTTTTCAATAGTGTGTTCAGCGTAGCCGCCAATGTCCATCTGGAATCATTCATAACCTCTTAATATGCTTAGTATTTTTCAAACCTAAAATACATGCTAGGCAGTCTCATCTATGCTAGATTATTGCAAAATTTTAATTGTTTTGGTTTATCACAATGGCATCTGGCACACATCAATATCAGCAAGACACGCGTAATGACAATATTCTCATCAATATTAATGGTGAGCTATTCCCCCGAAGTGAAGCCAAAATATCGGTATTTGATAGCGGGTTTATACTGGGTGATGGGGTGTGGGAAGGGATACGTCTGCACAATGGACAACTTGCCTTTATCGAGCAGCATATGCGCAGGCTTTATGATGGCGCTAAAGCCTTAGATATGGATATAGGGCTGTCAGCGGCACAGCTAGTTGAACGAATTAAAGACACCTGTGTTGCTAATCAAATGATTGATGGGGTACACATTCGTTTAATGGTAACCAGAGGCATTAAAAGTACGCCTTACCAAGATCCTAGGGTAACCATTTCTGCAGCAACGGTGGTGATTATTGCAGAGTATAAATCTGCCGTTGAACAGACAGATAATCAAGGGGTGTCACTGTTTACTAGTCATGTAAGAAGGGGGTATCCAGATGTGCAAGATCCCAAGCTCAATACACATTCAAAGTTAAATTGTATTCTTGCTTGTATTCAAGCGACTAAAGCTCACGCAGATGAAGCGTTAATGCTTGACCCTCACGGTTTTGTGGCAACCTGTAATTCCACTCACTTTTTCATTGCGCGAGACGGTGAAGTGTGGACCTCATCAGGAGATTTTTGTTTGGATGGGATCACCAGGCGTAACGTTATTAACCTGTGCAAAGACAATGATATAAAGGTATTTGAACGCAATTTTACCCTTGCTGATGTGTATGGGGCTGACGAAGCATTTATTACGGGCACTTTTGCAGGTTTATCAGCTGTTGCCCAAGTAGATGGACGCACCATAGGTAGTGGTCAAAAACCTATGTTAGCGCGACTACAAAAACTATATATTCAGTTGATTGAGACTGAAACACAAGGAAGTGACTGATGACGCTGAGGATTGCGATGTGGTCTGGTCCACGGAATATTTCTACAGCCATGATGCGTAGTTGGGAAAATCGCATTGATACACAAGTAATTGATGAGCCATTTTACGGGTTTTATCTGTATAAAACCCGCAGCCCACACCCGTGTTTTGATGAAGTGTTACAGAGTCAAAGTGTTCGTTATGAAGATGTGACCAGTCAGCTGGTTAACGCTAAGTGTACAAGCAAAGTACAGTATCAAAAACAGATGACACATCATATGTTAGCAGGGATCGATTTAAGCTGGGTCAAAGAACTACAACATTGTTTTTTGATCCGTGATCCCGCTGAGGTCGTCAATTCTTATACCAATAGCCGTGGCGTCTGTTCGGTCGATGATATAGGCATTCAAAGGCAGTTTGAGTTGTATCAAGAGATCACTCGTATATCAGGGCAAGATATTCCTATTATTGACGCTAATGATGTGCTTAAAGATCCTGAAAATACTTTAAGACTGTTGTGCAAAAAGTTAAGTGTGCCATTTATGCCTGAAATGTTGAACTGGCCAAAAGGCAGCCGTGCAAGCGATGGGGTTTGGGCAAAATATTGGTATAAGAGTGTTAAAAACTCCACTGGTTTTGCACCGTATTCGGAGAAACAAATACAGCTGAATGATGAGCAGCTTGATGTGGTTAATCAAGTTCAGCCTTTTTATCAGCAACTCTATGATAAAAGAATCATTGTTTAGTCTTACTTATCAATCAAATGGGTGAGGCCGACTCAAAATGCGGCCCACCAGGTTTAGCTATTCTTGAGTTTTGTAACGGCGTTCCACTTTTTTTAACAGTGCCGGGTTGTCAATTTCCAAAACAACCACTTGGTGCAAGACAATTTTTCCTTTTACATCCGATGACTCATCAATCGTTAAGGTTGGTGGATTATGTTCACGTGATTTGTCACTCCACCAACCCCCATTATCTTGATACTCAAACTCTATATCTCCGCCAACAACTGAACCGTCAACAAGGTTGATGCTGCCATTTTTGGTCTTGACGTCATTGCTAACAAAGGTTTGGGTGAGAGAAATATCGCCATTAACCGTCGTGACATTTTTACCTACCATTGAGTCAGCGCCAAGGGTAATGTTGCCATTAACAGTGCTAACGTCACGTTTCACTGACAAATAGGTTTGTGCTTGGATGTCTCCATTGACGGTGGACAAATCATGTACCTGAACATTGTTGTCTACTTCGATATTGCCATTGACGGCATTAACATCTTCAGCCCTAACATTATCTTCAATATTGATATTGCCGTTGACTGACGAAAGCTCACCCACTTGTTTGTTTTTGGAAACATCTACGCCACCAAACACACTACTATAATCAGCATTATCACTGTTATTATGATCTTGAGCAACCACGTGAATGATACAGCCTGATGTGCTTAAGGTTAAAGCGGTCAGTAATGCCGCGGTTGTTAATTGAGAAGATGTCATAGTTGCCCTTTTTGCATAATGTGTTGTTGAGTTTAGTGTTAGTAACAGGTAGGAGCAGAACATGTGCCAAATTGTTAAATATATGATAAATATAGTTATTTTTGTTTTGTTAATAGTTAGTCGCAAAGAAACTACACAAATTTAGTCAAAATAGCAATTTATTGGTTAGCTATATTGATTTGTGACTGTGATAATAAAAATTAGTCCTATAATCGATGGCGTGAGTAAAGTGGTGAAGCCAATGGGCCATTCACCATATCAGGTCAATTAGTCTTATTATCAAGCCAAGATTGAAAGGGCTTAATGCGTGAGGTTATCTGGTAACCTATGATGATGGTTGTATCAGAAGCTTGAAATTTTGTCTTGTATAAGCCATCTTGCTAGCCTTAATATCATCCCACTTCTTAGTTGTACGAGACACTTAAATGCTGACAAAAGAACAATTAACATCTTACCAACAAAATGGATATTTGGTACTCGAGCAGTGCTTTTCAGACGAGCAGATGCGTTCACTTAAAAATTCTGCAAATAAAATAGTGACCAATTTTGACCCCAATTCTACCCGGTCTGTATTTTCCACTGAAGATCATAGTAAAACGCGGGATGACTATTTTTTATCTTCTGGCGATAAAGTGAGGTGTTTTTTTGAAGAAGATGCCTTTGATCAAGCAGGTGGGCTTAAACAAGATAAGTCACTGAGTATTAATAAAATTGGTCACGCTTTGCATCAACTTGTTCCCGAATTTAAGACTTTTAGCCACAATAATAAAATTAAAAGTATTGCACAGGACCTAGGATTGCAACGGCCTCAAATTCACCAATCCATGTACATTTTCAAACAACCTAAAATTGGCGGTGTTATTCGTTGGCATCAGGATGCCAGTTATTTTTTTACATCACCTCTTTCAGTGGTGACATTTTGGCTAGCAGTGGAAGATGCAACCTTGCTAAATGGCTGTTTGCAGGTGCAATCTGGCGGGCCGGTTATCCCCTTAAAAGAGCAGTTTTTGCGTTATCCCGATGACAGTACAGAGTTAAAAACTTTACATGATATGCCGTGGCCGAACGATGATTGTTCCAAACCTTTAGAAGTTAAAAAAGGTACATTAGTGGTATTTAATGGGTTGTTACCACATTTCAGCGCGCCTAATTTATCTGATAAGTCGCGTCATGCCTTCACCCTGCATATTACCTGTGCCAATACGCAATATGCCACAGAAAACTGGCTCCAAGCTGAGCCAAGTTTACTGTAGTGATTTTGATTCGATACTTAACAGAATTCAAATCACACAGAGCAATGAAAGCACATAATTAATGAATAAGAATACGCAAAACCTTAGATTTTTGTTGATGAGCGATTCTTGTTCTAACCTCGTATTTTCAAATGATTTCAGATTTTTATACTTGGTGCTGACTCGTTATTGAGTTTAATAGTTGATGTAACAATGGCCAGAATATAGAGATTGTCCATTCCAGATAATTAAGTGGTTTCTACAGGATAATGATGTGTGGTGAAGCGTAATATTCTGCGCTAAGCCTTAAAGCATATGAAATAATCACAGACTTTATCTTTTCTCTCAATTATGAGGGGCAATTAAGGTAGTATTTGCGTTATCGCTATCCGCTGATAGGCGTTTAATTAGGTTAATCAATAAAGGGCAGGCAAGGTGTTTCAACTCGAAAAATTTAGTCTTAAAGACAAGGTTTCGCAGCAAGAATGGCAAACGCGAGTAGATTTAGCCGCATGCTATCGGCTGGTGGCTGATCATGGTTGGGGTGACCTTATTTATACTCATTTGTCAGCAAGGGTACCCAATACAGAACATTATTTGGTGAATGCCTTTGGTTTAACGTTTGACGAAGTGACCGCGTCTAATTTAGTCAAAGTAGACTTGCAAGGTAACGTATTAGATGGCTCACCCTATTACATTAACCCTGCTGGTTTTACTATTCATAGTGCCATTCATGAAGTACGACATGATGCACAATGCGTGATCCATTTGCATACCAAAGCCACAATTGGCGTGGCAACGGTACAAGGTGGATTACAACCTTGGAGTCAATATGCGATGTTTTCGTTATCATCGTTAAGTTATCACGGTTATGAAGGGTTAGCTGTGGATGATGCTGAAAAAGTCCGCTTGCAAGCTGATCTTGGACAGACCAATCACATGCTACTGCATAATCATGGTGGATTAACGTTGGGCGCAACTGTAGGTGATGCGTTTATGCGTTTTTACGACTTACAAAGAGCCTGTGAGATTCAAATGGAGTTGATGCAAAGTGGTCAAGACATTATCGAAATTCCACAACCTATTGTCGAGGGTATTTATGCACAGGCAAACATTGTACATAGCGGTGAAACAGGTGGGCAAAAAGCTTGGCCAGCCATGTTAAGGCGCGCTTATAAACTTGACCCTACTTTTTGTGAGTAATCCAATTTTAGCGAATTAGCTTTCCAGAATTTAAGAATAGGAAATAAAAATGAAAATTAACCGTGTTGAAATTTTCGACATTCATTGCCCAAAACGCACCATGTGGAATCCGATTTTTGTGCGAATTCATACAGATGAAGGCTTGTCAGGCGTTGGTGAGGCAGGTTTAGCCTACGATTTAGGCCATAGCGCTGCTGCGCATATGATTAAAGAGATTGCAGAAGCTATGTTGATTGGTTTTAACCCTATGAATACCGAGTTATTGTGGTCGCGTATGCTGCGAGAAAGCTTTTGGGGACTAGGTGGAGGGCCGGTTTTATATGCTGCTATGAGTGCGATTGATACTGCCTTGTGGGATATTAAAGGCAAAATCTTTGGCGTGCCGGTTTATCAACTTCTTGGCGGTAAAACCAACGGTAAATTACGCACTTATGCTAGCCAGTTGCAGTTTGATTGGGACAAAGAAATCACAAAGTTAACTCATCCAGAGCAATATGCAGAAGCGGCACTGAAGGCGGTAGCAGAAGGTTATGATGCGGTTAAGGTTGATCCCATAGTGTACGATGCCCAGGGAAATGGTTCTTATGACCGCACTAAATTATTTACTAAACCGCAAATGCGCTTATTTGGTGATCGCTTACGGGCCATTCGCACGGCCGTAGGGCCAGATGTAGATATTATATTTGAGTCGCACTCGTTAATGGGCGCAGCCTCGGCGATTCAAATGGGTGAAGTAGTTGAAGAAGTAGGCTGCATGATGTACGAAGAGCCAGTGAACTACTTGAATTCTGCTGTACATAAAAAAGTCGCTGAAAATGTACGAGTACCTATTGCTGGGGGCGAACGACTTTATCACCGCTGGGATGTGCGACCTTACTTTGAAGATCAAAGTATTGATGTTTTGCAACCCGATGTGGGGCTATGCGGCGGATTTACTGAAACTAAAAAAGTCTGTGATTACGCTGATGTATACGATATTCGCGTGCAAGCTCATGTATGTGGTGGCCCAGTGGCGACTGCTGCTAGTTTACATTTAGAAACTGCCATCCCTAATTTCTTAATTCATGAGCATCATACTTATGCGATTAAAGATTGGAATAGAGAGTTATGTATTCAAGATCCTCAGCCGGTTAATGGATTTTTTGAAGTATCAGAAGAGCCGGGTATTGGTATTGAACTAAATGATGATTTGGTTTATCGCTCACCTAATATGGAAGTGAAGTAAGCTGTCTATGAAACTACAGGGCAAAGTGGCTATTGTGACTGGTGGCTCTAGAGGTATTGGTGCGTGTGTTGCTCGAGAGTTTGCAGCACAAGGTGCGAAAGTTGTAGTGAATTACCTTAATAGCCAACAAAAAGCTGATGACATTGTTGCCGATATTATTAAACACGGTGGCTTGGCAATATCCGTTCAGGCAGATGTCAGTCAACAAAGTGGCATTGATACGTTAGTTGAGCAGACATATACGGCATTTGGCGGGGTTGATATTTTAGTCAACAACGCTGGATGGGCGACACTTGAGCGCTTGCAGGATATTACCCTTGCTGACACTAAGAAACAGTTTGAACTAAACGTATTTGGACCAATATTTTTAACTCAAAAAGTATCAACCATCATGCCAACTGGCAGTGTCATTATCAATATCAGCTCGATTGCTGCAAAAGGTGGGGCAGGGGGCAGCATCTACTCTGCTACCAAAGCTGCCATGAATACATTAACTAAGTGTTATGCGTCAGAGTTGGGTGACAAAGGTATTCGAGTGAATGCCATCGCCCCTGGTGCAGTTGAAACCGATTTATACATTGAGGCAGGTTTATTTAAACGTGAGGACGAGATTATTGGGCAAACCCCATTAAAACGACTGGGTCAACCTCAAGATATTGCTAGCTTGGCTTTATTCTTAGCTTCTGAAGAGTCGTCTTGGATTACAGGTGAAGTGATTCAAATCAGTGGTGGAAGGTTTATGTCCTAACAACATTTATGCATTCAAGTGGTTAAGTGGTTAACGGATTTATATTTAAAAAACGGAGTTGAAATATCAACTCCGTTTTTGTTTTCAAATCACTTTGTCTTAGAGTTTACGCAGCGTTTGCCCTAGCTGAGTCTTTGTCGTTTACCAGCTCTACGTTGCTATCTAACAAGTCCATATCAAAAGTGAATTCGTCAACACGGATAGCCAACTTACGTTTGTCATTGTATTCGATGACTAATGCGACTTCCTGTGCGGTTAGTTCACCGGCTTGTTGCAATTTACCAACCGCATGCTCAAAAGAAATGAAAGGCACTACAGGTGTCTTGCGCAAAGCTTTTTGAACCTTTTTGAGTTGTGGCATCACGGCATGTTTGGCTTTAAACGCCTGCTCGTTGATGTCGTTGCCATCCCCGGGGATAACTTTAACCAAATGGGACAACTGTGCTTTAATGCTGGTGTCTTGCATCGAAGCTTCAGATAGTTTACGTTTTAAGTCATCTGAAATACCTGTAACAGCAGTGGTGTATGTATTGGTTAATACTCGCATTAAGCCGCGTACAGCCGTATTTGGGAAATTCACAATAAACTCATTCAGTGCTGTTTCGCCTTTGTTTAAACACCACTGAATAGCATATTCAAAGTATGGTAATGCCTCGCTACGACTTTCAACACGTTGCTCGTAAAAACGCACGACAGCCATCGCAGCATACATGTAACTCATTACGTCACCAAGACGTGCTGATAACATTTCAGCTTTTTTCAAATCACCCCCCAGAACCAGTAATGATAAATCTGCCATAGGGGCTAGTTTGGCAGAAAGGGCATTCATACGTTTTTCGTATTTACGCACTTCCGGTAAGGCTGACTCGGCGCCGCGAGTGAAAGGAGCATAACTTTTG
>Ga0206127_1000559_pt1 | contig 45077 bp, 42 predicted proteins | sample Helgoland_Spring_6_FD_148646 | JGI IMG/M metagenome (GOLD analysis project Ga0206127, IMG submission 148646) | Pelagic subsurface seawater microbial communities from Kabeltonne, Helgoland, North Sea - Helgoland_Spring_Bloom_20160419_1 | ecosystem: Environmental > Aquatic > Marine > Epipelagic ...
TTGAATATTCAAAAAGAAGTTTATCTTCACAATTGTCTCTTAATTTTGATGATCATGATAAGCTTAGCTTTGATAACTCATATGTTAATTATGAGAAAGGAATAGCAAACTTAAGTATTGGTAAAGTTGACCGTATCTGGTCTTTTTCAGAAAAATCATCTCTTATCTTATCTTCAAACAGTAGACCACTTGAAGCCCTTTCTCTAAAGTTAGAGAATAGGTTTAATACGAACTGGTTGCCTCCAAGTGCAAATTGGTCAGTTGAACTTATTAATGGCTCTACTAAAAACTCGTATAATGGTAAAAATTCAATGCTATCTGGCTCAAGAGTTGTAATTAGCCCACATGAAAATTTAAACTTTGAAATTCTACAAACAGCACAATGGGGAGATCAAAACTATAAATTGTATTCAACTGATATCGAAGCTTTTTTCTTAGATACTAATGTAGGCAAGAATACCAGTGTAAATAAGTTGGCAGGTTTTGGGTTATCATATTCAGTACCTTTAAACAAAAATACCTATCGCTTTTATAGTCAAGCAATGGGCGAGGACGAAGCTGGTAGTTTACCGTCATGTTATTCGTGGATGGTCGGCCTTGAACTGAAAGCATCAGAAATAAAATTTCCAACAACTTTAACAATCGAAGCTGTTGATACACGTGTGAAAAGAAGTACACATGGTAATTGTGGGCCAAATACTATGTATAACAATAATACTTATGATTATATCAATTATGAAACTGTTTTAGGTGTGCCAATAGATACTGAGAGTACTTCTTTAGAACTGTTTGGACAGTCTCAGGTAAATAAAAATTTAGGCATTAATTATTCAACAAAGTTTCTTTCAATCAATGATAAAGATTATTCACAGCATCGTTTATCATCAAAACGTAGTTTGGGAACGATAACATCACTTGGAATTCATTGGGAGAAGAAAAACTTCGTTATTAACGGAAGTATTATTTTCCAAAATTTAACCTTAGATAAAGTAAACATATCAAATGGAAAAATATTTACTTTAAACTCATTAATTGTTTTTTAATTTCATAGGAGGAGAATTTATATAAACTGATCCATGATTATCTTATTTTTCTATGTTAACTAAAGTTTAGTTGCTACGAATATATATCACTCAATAATGTTTCAATTAATACCTTTAATGATAGTATATAAAGTCCCAAAAAAGACTTTTATCTCAAGAGATAAAGATACATTATGAATATAGTAAAGATCAATTTTTGTCTTCTTCTTAGTTTCGCTTAGACCCTCTACGTAACCATATCGTATTTGTGATAATCCCGAAATTCCAGGGCGAATTGCATGGCGCTCTTTATAAAGAGGTACATTATCCAAAAATATTAGCGCATGTTCATAATAATCAGGTCTTGGCCCAATTAAACTCATTTCACCTTTAAGAACATTTAATATTTGGGGAAGTTCATCAATCCGGTATTTTCGCAGCACCTTCCCAAAGTTTGTAATTCTATCATGCTCTAAAGGATCAGAAAACTTCCTATCAATCGTTTTAGAATATTTCATTGTTCGAAATTTCATTGCATAAAATGGCTTGCAGTTTTTACCCATTCTTTTTTGTATAAAAAAAAGTGATCCTTTATTAAAAATCAAATTAAAAAACAGAACAACAATCATTACAATTATCAAGATAGGAAAGAGCAAAATACTTAAAAATATATCAAAAAACCGCTTATAGTACCAAAAGTACTTCTTATTTAGAAAAATAACGTCATTATTTTTTAAGATACAATTCTTCATAAACATATGCCACATAAACTATATAAAAACACTATAAATAAAATTATATCAGTTTGATATGAAATTATCTATAAATTTCTTACTCTGGTATAAAATTATCATTGACCAAATTACCTGTTAGAATTCTTAGAGGTGATATTTCTAATAATAATCTAGATAAAGAAATAATTGCTCTATCCGCAACATAAATTATATCATTCGGCCTAAGTTCTGTTTTTGCTGCAACCAATATCTTAGATGCGTCTTGACCGTCCAAATGATATGCTATGGTTGGTTTTTGGCCTCTTATTAAATAAATTTCAGACCTCTTTGCATTCAAATTTGACAAAGCTCCATTTGGTTCAAAAAGCACATTTGCCAATGTTTCCCTTCGTGATGGATTAATTTTTACAATAGTAGCATTTCCTGCACCACTCAGTGCAAAAACTTGTCCGGATTTGTATTCTAAATATTCTATTTCTATTTGATCATTATGTTGAATCCAAATATTATCAGTTGATGGATCTAGTATTTTTTCTAGTGTTAGTTTATATACTTTATTATTTCGAGTAATCTTTACGACGGTTATACCATTCGTTGAATTTTCAAGAATTATGCCGTCATGAATAATATCTTTGATACTAATTTTAGAGTTAGCTAGGGGTATAATCGAAGTTCCTCTATCTTTAATGAACATATATGCTTTTTTACTTTTTGGAACTGCTAATTCTAATTGAAAATTTGGAACAAACCCCACTTTTGTGAGCAATTCATGAATGTTCTTCTGCACCTGTGAGATTGTTTTATTTTTAACATATATACTTCCAATATCAGGTAACAGAATATTACCTTTTGATCCAATTAGAGCATCTACTTGCTTAATATAATTTTCAACAGTTTTTATATTTATTTGATCTTTATCTTCTATAAATATTTCTGGAAAATTATCTTTAAATAACTGACCCGCAGTTATTCGAAAAATCTTATTTTGTCTTGTAAGAGTTATTAATGCAAAATCTTTGTTAAGGGCAGATATGTTCGAAGCTAGTGCAATTTCTTTTAGCGAAATAGGTATGTTATTTAAATAAATTACCTTACCTTCATCAGAGTTATTGCTGGTTAAATAAGCTTTTTTACTATTAAAACCTGTAATTTGAAGTTGAAAATTTGGAGATGTTCCATTTCTGATTAATATATTTCTTGCTTCATTCTGTACATCAACGATTGTACGGTTTGCCGCTTGAATATTACCAATACCTAGCAATAATATATTACCATCACTTCCAATTACGCCACTGGAAACTATTAATTTTTGCCCATCTCCAAGTTGCTTTTTAATATTACCAGTTTGATCAATATCAACTTTAAGGTTTTCAGCTTCAACAAAATTACTAAATGTTAATTCATCTCCGTCTCCAAGAACATAGTCTTCAGTATAAGATGATTGAGGCCATTGAGGGTTTAAGTTTAAAAACTCAACTCTTTGTGTAAAAGATAACTGATCCCCATAATCAAGAACATAGTCTTCTTTCCTTAATGATTCTGGAATCATTAAACTTAAATAATCTGATTCATCTGATATCTTCGCTCGCAAACCACTGCCAGATACCATTAATTTTCTTGGGTAATGATTTTTATTTGCAATCTCGGCAGTTTTAAAATTTAGATCTTGTATTTGAATAGACAAATCTTCTCGTGAACTTAAAATATCAGCATCAGGAATTACAATTGGTTCAAGTATTGTGCTACACCCATGAAGAATGAAAAATATGAACCCAATTAATTTAATTTTAACCATAAAGTAGACCTTTGATTGGCAGAATATGACTCATTTTAGAGAGTGTTTCAAATCTACTATACTTTAATCTTGCTAATGTAATATGGAAAGGGTTGATTTTCTGAACTGCGCGAAGAAGAGTAAACACGTTAGAATTATCAGCACATAAAAATACGTAATCAAAATATGGATTCAGTGTTTGTATATTCTCAATAAAATCACGCTTACTTACATGATCCAGAATGTCTCCATTATAATCCGGCGTTAGTATAGAAATATATTCATTTTCTTCAATTACAAAATACGAAGATATTTTTTTGTCATCATATACTTTTTTATTTTTAGTTGAAAAATCTATTATTGCCACTTTTGTATCTTCTAATTGCATTGTATGAGCTAGTATTCTAGCAAGTTCATTACTATGAAATTTAGGATCAGAAGATGTAATAATAATTTGTTTAGAATTCTGTTTATATATTTCTAATTTTAGATCTCTAGATACTGATGATGTTTTATATTTTCTCTTATTCAAAGTTTTTAAATCAGATTTTCTATAGACTGATAACGGCTTACTTTTAGCTAAATAATTTGGCCTAGTAGCAAAAAAAAGAGCTTCTTTAGTATAAAAAGTTTTTCTATTGGCAGTAATTAATATTACAACTCCTAATCCAATAATTAATCCAAGTATAAAAGCAAAAACTAAAAGTCTAGTGAGTTTTGGTTCTGTTGGGGTTAATGGCGCAATAGCATATTCATAAATCTCAGCAGCCTCAGGGTTATATCCAGACATTATACTTTCGGATTTTACTCGCTCAATTAAAACTTGATAAGTAGCCTCTGCGACTTTTAGCTTTCGTTTAAGTTTAGAGTATTCTTGAACTACTCCACCAAAACTTTTTGCATTTATTTGTGAAACCTTGATTTTTGCCTCAAGCATTTTTTTACGCTCTAATAATGTACGTTCAACTGCTTGAGATACTTCTTGGTCAGGCCATTTCCAGGATGAAATAATTTCACTCTGGCCGAGAACTCTTCGAAACTCTACCTGATTAATTATTGGATGATTTTGGCTGAGAGTATTATATTCTTTTTCTGTTAAGATATTTTTTCTTAATATTGAATTTAATTCAACAATTGCATTATGTAATTCCAGTGTTTGTTTGAAGTTTTGTCTTAGTGTTTCAAGTTTTAAAGTTTCTTGAGCAAAGCTTTCCACAGGCAGAGCACTATTTTGTGTAGTAAAAACTTCTAAATTAGATTGAGCAAATTCCAAATCATTTATAGATTTTGCTAACGTTGCTGATAGATAATTTAATTGCTTATCGCTAATAAATTTATCTTTACTATTTTTATTTTCGATCAACAAATCCATAATTGCGTTAGCAATAGTAGCAGCACGTTCTGGATTGATGTGCATAACAACAATCTTAATTACATTATTTTTACTTTTTGAAAAACTCACGTTTTTTAAATATTGTTTTATTATACTCTTCCAAATAATCTTTTCTGTACTGACTTTTTTATCTTGTCGACCAATAATATTTTTGATTGTTTCTTTCCAAAATGGATCAACTTTTAATGGATTGAAAGTATTAAAAAACAGATCATCTTTTAAGTTTACTTTTTTATCGAGCTTTTCTATAAAAATTCGTCCATTAACTTGCTCTTCATTATAAGTAGTTGACCCTATTTGTGATGAAATACCTAAAATAGATTGTACTGTAGAATTGCCTAGTCCTGTTTTTACATTTTCCTGAAGTTTTAAAATAGCTGTTGACGAATATTTTTTATCTAATTTCAATGCAAAATATCCAGTTAACGATACTGTAATTACACAAATAAATATAATAATGAATTTATATGCCCAAAAAGATAAGAATAAGGATTTTACATCTATATCATCGTTTATACTTTTATTATTTTCAGTTAAATTCATTGCTGTAATTCCAAAATAAATACTTTCATATCACAATTAACAAATTTTTTGTCAAATATAAAGAATTAAACTCTTCATATAAATATATCAAAATGATACAAAATATATAATCGAAAAAACAAACACATATTTTACTTTTTCTTGTTATATAACATTTAATAGATCTACTTTTACATTTTTTCCGTTCAATCAAAGCGCATTATCAAGCCTGAAATTATTATCAAAATGATCTTCAATAACAATACCAGCATGAATTCCTTATTGGTTAATATATTATTAATAAAAATTGTATATTCCATAAATATCTATATCTCTGTTGCTTTGATAATCTTTTTAAAAACCTTTTCAACTGAAAATTCTTCTTCGAAAAAAAGCCTACATCTATCCGAAATATTCCTATCCGCATTAACTTCTAAAATAAACCTATCAAACAAATTTGACAAATCGTTAAGATTATTAGTTTCAGAAACACATCCAATTCTTTTATCTCTAATTAAATCTGCTAGATCATTTCCAGCATTAATATTTGCAAAACATGGTAATCCATTTTGCATGTATGTTAAAAATTTTCCTGGAATATTGTGAGACTTATGATGATGTGATAAAGCCACAATTCCAGCAAAACATTGATCGTAAAGTCTAGAAATTTCATTTGGATGAATTTCATCTCTAAATATCACGTTTTTTAAATTATACTCTTCTGCAATACATTTCAGTTTGATTAGCTCACTGCCTCTGCCAACAAAAAGAAAACCCACATCACTTCTATCTTTTTTTATTATTGCAAGATTTAAAATTATTTCCATTCCTTGTGCAACACCCATATTTCCAGCATACACAAATACCTTTTTTCCAGAGAGGGGCGTGTTATTTAAAAGAATTGAACAAGGATCTAATGGTGATTTCCCCAACCAATTTGGCAATACTTGAATTACAGGTTTTTGTCGCTTCATAAAGCTTTTAAAATAAACCAAGTTACCTTGTGCCTGAACACCAATAGTATCTGCTAATTTATATTGATAGTTTGCAATAAATTTAAAAAAACTGTATGTTATACCTCGTTTTATAAGTCCTAGATCTAAAGCCCATTCTGGAAATATATCACGTATGATCAAATATGCTTTAGAATTTGATTTTCTTTTTAAAGCTTTCACTAAAGGCCCATGAAATATCGATGGCGAATACCAAATTATAATATCCCAAGATTTGTTCGAATATGGACTTTTAGACAAGTTATATCTCATCAAGAAAGGCATTAAAAATTCATTTACCGTTCTTCGTATTTTATTCATATCTTTTATTTTAAAAGATTTTAATCGCAATACTTGATAACCATCAACTAATGTAATTTTATATCTACATGATATTGTTGAACTTGGCAAAATTACTGTTAAGTCATGGCCCCTATTAACAATCTCCTTTGCTAAATCTCGCAGCTGTATTGCAGCCGATGTTTTTTCAGGCGGAAAGGAATCAGCTATTAGAACTATACGCATAAATATTAATACTTTTTCCAAACTACTCTATTTATATAATCAGTATAGCTGTGAAGTATTCGAATAATTTTTTGGCTTACATTAGGTACAGAGTAATCAGAAACTAACCTAAAATTACGTATATTTCCGCCCTGTTGCTTTTCTAAAATTTCCAGTCCTTGATTTATACGATCTATATTTAATCCAACCATCATTACCGCAGTTTCTTCCATTCCTTCAGGTCTTTCATGAGCTTCACGAAGGTTTAATGCTGGAATATTTAAAATTGAAGACTCTTCATTAATCGTACCACTGTCTGATAAAACAGCTTTAGCATTTATTTGAAGCTTTATATAATCATTAAAACCAAATGGATTCATTAATTTTACATTTGTGTGAAATACACTATCCATCTCTTCAATACGCTTCCTTGTTCTCGGGTGCGTAGAAACCAGGATTGGCAAATTATATTTTTTTGCAATATAGTTAATAATATTAATCAATTCTAAAAATTTGTTATCAGGATCAATATTCTCTTCTCTATGCATACTAATTAAAAAATATGAACCTTCATGAACTTTTAGCTGTGTTAAAATTTTTGAAGCTTTAATTTGTGGCATATAATATTGCAATACCTCAAACATTGGGCTTCCTGTTTTAATGATTTGGTCTGGAGGCAAACCCTCACGTAATAAATACTCACGAGCGATAGTACTATAAGTTAAATTAATATCAGAAATATGATCAACAATCCGTCTATTCGTTTCTTCTGGCACACGCTGATCGAAACAGCGATTACCAGCTTCCATATGAAAAATTGGAATATTTCTCCGTTTTGCTGGAATAACTGACAAACAACTATTTGTATCTCCAAGCACAAGCATAGCATCTGGTTGCACAAGACCCAATACTTTATCAACCCCTGAAATAAGATTTCCAATAGTATTTGCAGCACTTAGACTACCTTCTGCACTACCTAGAAAAAAATCTGGTTTTTTTACTTTTAAATCATCGAAAAATACTTGATTTAATTCATAATCATAATTTTGACCTGTATGAACTAAGATATGTTCGCAGTTTGCATCAAGTGCAGCAAATACACGTGATAATCTGATTATCTCAGGCCTTGTTCCCACAACTGTCATTATTCTTAATTTCTTCACGTATTATACCTTACTAACATATGTATCTGGATTTTCAGGGTCAAAAATTTCATTGGCCCATAACATAACAATCAATTCATCGGTACCTATATTTGTTATGTTATGAGCACTTCCAGGAATCGTATCGACTATTTCAGTCTTTTGGTCAGAAGTTTTTAATTCACTTATGACGCCCGTATTGAGATCTCTAAACCTAAAAAGTGCAGATCCCTTTATAACCATAAATTTTTCTGTTTTAGTATGATGGTAGTGGCCTCCACGTGTTACACCAGGGTAAGCCGTAAAAAAGCTAAACTGCCCACTTTCTTGAGTTTTTAACATCTCAACAAAAACACCTCTTTCATCTTTATATTTACTTACTTCATAGCTGAATTTATCTGAAGGTAGATAACTTATATAAGTAGAATACAATGCTCTATCAAAACCTTTGGAAACGGGTCCCACCTTAGAATTCAATCGGATTTTTTCAAATTCTTTTATTTTTTGGGCTAAATCACCCAAATTAATATTATATTCAGGCGTTACTTTACCCCATCTCAAAATACAATCTTCCAACTTAAAGGCTTCAATTATCTCTTCTATCAAATCATCAATATAAATTAATTTTATTGTAGTGTAAGGATCATGTATTTTAATTGGATAACCATTCGCAATATTATTACAAAATGTTGCAACAACTGAATTATAATTAGGGCGACACCATTTTCCAAAAACTCCAGGGTATCTAAAAATAATACTAGGGTTTTGCAATTCTTCATTTAGTGTTTGTATTTCCTTTTCAGCATTAAATTTACTACGTCCATAAAAATTATTTATTTCTGCTTGTATTGATGATGCAAATATTAATTTTACTTTTCTACCATTTTCAGCATATTCAACTCTAAGTGCATCACAAATTTTCTTTGTTAATCCAACATTAACTAACTCAAAATCGTCTGGATTTTGAGGTCTATTTTCCGCAGCTAAATGTATGATAATATCAGATGAGGACACAAGATTTGGTAAAAGAGAAATATCGTCAGCTCTAACAAAAGTTGATAGTAATATATTTTCCATTTCTTGTAAGCGAACTAAAAGGTTTTTACCAATAAAACCATTAGATCCAGTAACTAATACTCTTACGGTTCTCTTTGATGTATTATTACTCATAAGGCTCAACGTTTTTCCCCAGTAAAATTTGTTGAATAAACCAAAGTTTCTTTAACAAATCTTTCATTTCATGAATATCAAGCCTGTCAGTGTTGTGTGAATTATATTCCTCAGTTATTGAAATTTTAGTTTCTCCACTTTCTATAAATTTGCCGTAATTTAAATCGCGGAAATCAGGAGGAATACGATAATACTTACCCAAATCTTGTGCCACTACCATTTCTTCACGGCTTAATAAAACTTCAAATAGCTTTTCACCATGACGAGTACCTATAACATTAATTGTGTGATTTGGCTTATTAGTTAACTCAGTTAAAGCACTTGCAAGTATATCAATTCTTGCAGCAGGTGCTTTTTGAACAAAAATATCACCACTTTTTGCATTCTTGAATGCATATGAAACTAAATCCACTGCATCATCTAATGTCATCATAAACCTAGTCATATTTGGGTCGGTAATGGTAATATCTTTCCCTTTGCGAATTTGATCTATAAAAAGTGGGATAACTGATCCACGTGATGCCATCACATTACCATATCGCGTTGCACATATTATTGTTTTTCCAGAATTTCTAGATTTTGCAACGATAACCTTTTCCATCATAGCTTTACTGATACCCATAGCATTAATTGGATAAACAGCTTTATCTGTGCTAAGGCAAACTACACGCTTTACTTGGCACAAAATAGCAGCCTCAAGAACATTTTCTGTTCCAAGTACATTTGTTTTTAATGCTTCTAATGGATGGAACTCACAAGATGGAACTTGCTTGAGTGCAGCAGCATGATACACGAAATCAACACCTCGCATTGCATTAAGAACTGATTGATAATCCCGCACATCACCTATGTAAAATTTAATTTTTGAGTTATTATAATTTTTACGCATATCATCTTGCTTTTTTTCATCCCTACTAAAGATTCGAATCTCTCGCAAATCAGACTCAACAAAACGTTTTAAAACAGCGTTGCCAAACGAACCTGTACCGCCGGTAATTAATAATATTTTATTCGATAACATAACATGGTCCCCTGCTCATTGAATAATGTGAGATTAGCTATAATTCTGTAGCTATATTTTTTTGTTTTTCATCTGGATATTGAATAAGTACTGCATCGTGACGACCTTTATACAAGAAAATAGTACTTGCAGCACCCCCAATTAAACCCACTTCATTAGTAAGAATTGCAACATCACTTAAAGAACCACACCCACCGAGTGCTGTAATCGGAATATTTAATATTTTTCTTGCATTCTTTAAAAAATCAACGTCGTACCCAGTTTTACCTCCATCACGATCAACATTATTAAATACAATTTCTCCGACACCCAAGTTTTCATAAGTTTGAGCTAACTCTAAAGGTTCCATATCTAAAATTAAATTATTATGATGTGTAACAACTTTTATTTTTTTACCAAATATTTTTTTTTGAAATTTATAATCTATAACAGCTACTACACTCTGCGCACCAATTTCATTTATAATCTCAGAAACAACATCACTATTTCTATGCCCATTTGAAGATATTCCAATTTTTTCAGCTCCAACAGATATTAATTTTTTTGCTTGGTTTACATTAGAAACACCACCTACATAACAGATTGGCATGTTTGCTTCTTCAGCAACCTCTCTTATTAAACCAAAATCTATATCTGTTGAATTTAATGATACTTGATAACCACAAATCATTAATTCATCACATTTTTTTTCATTAAAGATCTTTACCGCATTTATTGGATCACCAACATATTTATCAGTTTTAAAATTCTTAGTATTATAAAGTGCCCCATCTTTCACTAATAAAACTGCAATTAATCTATTACGAAGCATTTAATTCCCCAAAATTTTTCAATAGTTTAATACCACTTTCATGACTTTTCTCAGGATGCCCTTGTATGCCCATAACATTCCCGTTAGCTACTATACTTGGAAATATTTCACCGTAAGTTGTTTTTGCTTGAGTATACTTATCGTCTGTTTTTGCGTGGAAACTATGCAAATAATATAATCTATCTTTTTTATTAATGCCAAATAATAGTGGGTGTTTCTTTATCTCATCAAAAGAATTCCACCCCATATGAGGCAATATTATTTTGTTATCATGATTATTTCTAAATTTTACAATTTTTCCTGGAATAAATCCTAACCCTTCACACTGTTTTTCATCTTCTTCACTTTGCTCAAATAACATTTGAAGACCCACACAAATACCCAGCAAAAACGCACCTCTCGAAACTTTTTCTTCCAAAGCAGTTCTCAAACCAGAACAGGAGAATTTATTCATAGCAACCCCAAAAGATCCAACCCCCGGCAATATAAAACTTGATATATTTTTCATATCTGCCGGCTTGCTTATTAAAGTCACAGGCAGGTTTAATTCGTTAAAACGTTTTTCTAAAACAAAAACATTTCCAACACCGTAATTTAATATCCCTATCAACGAAATAATCTTTTCTCAAGCCCTACGGATCGTAATATTTTTGCACCTAGCAGAATAAGATTTCTTTTATTTTTAAAGTTACTATAATGATTTAATTCATCAGAAAATATCTTGTCAAATTCTTCTTTACTAAAACCAAGTTTTTTTGATATGTAAAGATAATCTTTTTTATGGTTATCAGAACTTAAAACTGGCTCTTTTAGCTGTATCAAGGCTTCGTTCCGGGATATTTGTTTTGTCATTATGAGGCTGGATAAATGTGCTCGACGTTTTTCGTATCCAAATCTTTTAGGGAGCCAAAAATCTTCATAAAATCTTGTGAAAACAGACTCATGATGTTTATGTTTAAACGTTGAACAGCCATATTCATTTGTTAATGTCTTTTGTGCATGATCTCTAGTATAACTGATATAATTTAATGGATAAACCGAGGTTAAGTTATAAATATATTTATATAATATTTTATAACGCAGAATATCAACTAACGGGAAGCCATCGATACTACCATCACCGTACTTTTTAAAAACACTATTTACAAACCATTTATCAACTCCAAGGTATCCTCCCCAGTCTTCTGGTTCACGGCAACATTCAGTTGAAAAGTTACCCCCATTTAGAATATATTTTACTTTGAATTTTCTAGCATACATATAAAGTGCACTTGTGTACGCAATATCTTGAGGGTAATCTATGTCTGGTAAGCCAGATTTAAAATAAGCGCGCTGCATTGACTTCATAGCCGACCAATCCACTACATGTGTAAATAAATCCGCACCTAGTTTATCAACAATCAAATTTATATTATTTACGGACTCCTGAGTATTCCAGCCTACATCAACATGAAAGAAAAGCGGCCTAAGTCCTAATTCTTTTACTGCTATGTGTGCTAAATAAGCACTATCTAACCCACCGCTTAATCCTAGAATACAATCATATTCTTTATTAACTCCACTCTGCTTGATCTGAGAAATAAGCTTTTCAAGATCTTTTTCTCTATTTTTACCATAATTCCATGTTGGTAAAATAAAATCAGAAAAATTTTGACAATATTCACATACCATATTTTCATTGAATGATATTCTTTTATCAGATGTATCCATCACACATTGCGAGCATATTTTATACATTTTCTAACGCCGATCTATCTTATTTTTTACTTCATTTAAAAGATTTTTATGAGGAATAAAATACTGTATTCCATCACTTTCTAATTGATTCTTTGGGTTATGTTTGTTCTTAGAAATCAGTCGCAAAGATGAAATTAAACATTCAGGAATTTGAGCTTCTAAATATGAACCTATATTTTTGTAATTTTTAATTGCATCTTTAAACTTAAAAACTTCTAGTATTGGACCTGTATCAATACCAGCGTCCATAAAATGAGTTGTACAACCAATTTGATCCCACTCATCTTCTAAAATAGCCCAGACATAAGGATACATCCCCCTATATTTTGGCAAAACACCTAAATGGCAATTAAGTACACCCAACTTTGGTATATCTAATAATTCTTTTTTTAGTATTCCACCTCCAGTGAACACAATTAAATCAGGCGAACGGGCTTTTATCCAATTTAGTGCAATTTCAGAATTAAAATTCTGCACATAGTTAATTTTTATATTTCTATATGTATTCTGTTTTTCTAAATAAAAAAATCTAGATATCAGAGGTATCAATAATTTAAAAAATATTTTAAAAATTAGAGATAATACTCCAAGTTTAAGTTCTTCTTTTATTCTATATAGTCCACCAATTTTTCGAAAAACAACCGCATCAATTTTTATATTATTTTCTTGAAGCATATTTTCAACACACTTTTTAGTAACTTCACTGTGAACACTAGGGCTCAAAATAATAACTTTAAGTATATTATTAGAAAACAGCATTATAAGTAATCCTTGCACTTCTCAATAATATTTCTTTTTCTAAGATCAGAATTCGCAGATAAGTTAAGTGCTTTTTTTATATTAGTCTTCTTTACAAATTCTTTCCATATATCGATCATGTCTCTAGTTTTTATAGACCACACCTTAATTTCAAAAATATGATTTTGAATACAGTAGTCTAAAAAAGGAAAAGGAATAACAGCACTATTATCTAAAACTGAAAAAACTCCATCTTGAGTAGTTCCAGTTACTAATATATTTATTTTTTTATTTTGAGACCTTAAAAATTCAATCGAAGGATATCGGAAAAAATATTTTAATTTCGATACATGATAAGTAGAAATAACTCGACTTTTTTTATCAAATATTTCAAACACTCGGATAATTTTTTTATTTTGATAAAATTTTACTGGTTCTATTGTTTCCGCTGCATATATTTTTTCACCAACAATAGTGCTATGCCATATGTTAGTTGGCATAGCAAAAATTTCTCTTCTTTTGAATTTACCTGTTTGTAAATTAAAGCATATTAATGCTGAGCCTTTTATACGGTTGTTTGAAATCCATTCTAGTGTATTTTTATTTTCTGATAATATATTCATAAATCTAAGATCTTCAGATCCTGTTGCTATACATTTTATAGAATTATCATTCAAACAGAGTAAATAAATTTTACAATTTTTTTCATCATCACCCGTTGAGATAATAATTTTATTTGAATAATTTAAATAATGACTTGATATAACTCTTTTGCAGTTTCCCTTCTTTATTATAATAGAGCTATCCCAACTTTCACCATCGTCTTTTGATATATGCATTGCTATTCCATTCTCGAGGCCTGATGAAGAATAATCAAAAAAATAATAATTATTTTCTAGATGGACAAATGAATTCTGAAAAATTGAACGAGTGACTTTTAAATTGAGTACTTTTTTAACATCACCAGTCATGAGTGAAAAAATGAATACACCATAATTTGCAATAAATATGACTCTATCATTTCTCATTTGCAAATAAGTAATTCTATCTCGTCTGGTTATGTAATTTAAAATCTTAGGTAACTGCATTTTATAAATATGAGATTGACTTATCTTCATATTTCCAAGTTTTTTTGTGATTAATTTATAGCCGTTAAAAATACAAATGGCATCATTATCTTCAATAAACATCTGTAAAATCTCCATTTTGTATTTTTACAGATTTACCATCTTTACCTTTTATTGCTTCAAAATTAATCCATAATGAGTTCATACATTCTGACAATTTTAAAGATAAAGTGCCGTATTTAAATATATATGGCCAATTGTCTTTTTGAAAATAATAAATAGTGTCAAAATCTTTTGACTCCAGGTCAAAAACAACAAATCCTGCAGATAGCGCAAGTGATGATGGTTCATCCGCAGTACTTAAAACTATTTTTCCATAATAGTTTACAGAATACCAACAAGGACCTGGTAAGTTTTTTGAAAAGAAAACTTTTCTATTGTTGTATTCATACCCAATAATTTTTGATGGTGATAGTGGAGAGTCCATGCCCCAATAAATATTCCCTTTGTGAAAATGAATTCCACATGTCCTAAAGGTTTGTGTCCCATCTCCATGTATTGTTTTTATATTAAGATTATTATCAAATTCTAAAATCCAACACTCACCATCGTAATCACCTGTAGTAACAAAAATAGAATCTATTTCTGGTATGTATTGAATGTTGTGAATATGCCTACATTTAATAATTTTTTGTATATTAATACTTTGGAGGGGCTCTTTAAAAATATTTTTAGTAAAATATATGTGTACATCTTGATTGTTTGGATTTGAGTAATAGTCACCAAAAATAATACCATTATTACCAAATTTATTAAATGAATTGGACATAACATTTCGCGTATTTTTTGTAGAAAATATTTTTTTTATTTCATGCTTTTTTAAGTCAATCAAATAGATTTTATACTGTCTAAGTATACATACATAATCTTGATTTACTCTAATTAAATTACACTTATTAGTTCTAAAAAAACGACGCGATATGCGTGAAAAATTTAAAAAATCATATTTTACAGAATTTAGTTTTAATATTTTATTATTTTTAGTATTTTTGTTATGTAATGTTAGCTTATGGCCCGTAATATAAATTAAATAATCATGTCCATCATATAGAACTTCATCTGTTTTTATAACTGAATTTTTCAAATAAACCTCCATAATAATTCATAATATACCATTAATCATAATGAGACTAAATCAAATTCTGATTTTATTCTGTCATTTAAATAAATATTATAAATGAAGTATAATATCTTTTAGATAATTGCATATTTAAATCTTATTTTTTAGCTGGTAAATTAAAACGTAATATTTTTTTCCATTAAAGTATCATGCTTTAGTGTCTTTTTGATAAATTCTATGGATAATTCAGCCATATTTCCCGAACCATAGACATCAAATGTGGTTCTTTTCACTTTTTCATTGAAATTTTCACTTGTTACTAAATCAATTGCTTGGAGAATTTCTGACTTGACTGAGTCCACAAATAAAGTGTTATCACCATGTATCCGACCTCTTTGGCGTTCTCCAACATTTATAGCTGGTTTTTTAAGTGCCCCACTCTCTAAAATACCCATTGATGAATTACCAATAATAAATGATGAATATTTAGCTAAATTGGTGAATTCAACTCTAGGAATATTCTTAAAAAAACTAATTTTATCCTCATATTTCTTTGATATATCTAGTGCATAATTAGCTAAAAGAGAATAACCAGGATCAGAATTTGGCGACCCAATAAAAAGGTTTATTTTTTTTTCTAAACAACATTCTATAATCAGCTTATATTCATTTAATGCATCTTCAGGAGATACTGAACTCATAACATGATAGATTAAAATTGCATATTTCTCATTAATATCAAATTTTGAATAATGGTTTAGGTCTTCGACACGTAATTTAGGTGTTGATAAAATACTATCAATACCTGGATTTCCAACCATCTTAATGCGAAATTTCTCCTCTCCCATTTGCAAAAGCCTTTGTCCATGCTCATCAGCCATTACTAAATGTAATGAGCTTAATTTAGAAATTGCATGGCGCACAGGTTCATCAACATCACCACCCTTAGGATGACAGTTATCACCTCCTGCAATATGAATTGTAGGTATACCATGATAAGTGCAGCAAATTGCTGCAATTAACGGCTCTTCTCGATCACCTAAATATATGACTAGATCTGGCTTATGTTTAGACAGAGCGGTATTAAAGCTTTCCATCATTTTTGATACAATATTAATTCGATTATGAACCGTATCATTCTGAAAAGGTTTGTTAGAAATTTGTGTCATATTTACTATAGGAAAACCATCATTTTGGACAAAATTATATGAATGATTATGCATATCAGAAAAATGTGGTGCACATAGAAAGAATGAAACATCAAAATCTACATCATGTTTCATTCTAACTGCCAATGGTTTTAATAGATCATAATCTGACCTAATTCCTGACATAAAAAGAACACTAATTTTCTGCATCTAAATTTCCTTTAAATGTTGAATTTTTGAATTGGCAAGGATGTGGCTATTACACTCTGCGCCTAATGTAAAAAGCATATCAAAAAAAGATAATTTTTGATTTTCCATTGATCCATAATTAAAGAATATGTCACTATGTATAATTTTTTGAACTATAATATTATTTTTTAATAGGTTTTCAATATCAAGATAACGTACGCTTCCAGCACCAGTACCAGTAATATAATGCGTTGCGTTCAAAGATTTAAGTATTTCATTAATCTTATCTTTGCCATCTATACTTTCAGATATCAAATCAGATGATTTCATTATTTTTGTTTCAATGTTAAGATATTTTAAAATTAATTCTATATGCCAGATACAATAATCCACAAAATTAATATTATTTTCTTTTAAATGATATAATGGCTCAAGATCGTCTAAAAATCTGCTTCCAAGACTATTCTTATAGCAAAGTTTAATTGATTTATAATGTTTCCTTAGAATGTTGGTTGAATTATTTATTTCTATATCATAAATTTTTGTTCCTAGAGCATGTTTTTTTATAGGAAGAGATAAAAGAACATCTGTATTATTTTGCTTTATATAATTTCTATTCGTCAAAGATTTACCGCCTGGATATTGAACATTATCAAAAACAACAAAAATATCAGAAAGAGCAATTTTACAAATATATGGTGCCCACGGTAAGTACATTGGTTGATGTATAGAAACTATCATTTTTTTTGTGCCCATATTATCCAATGACTGTTAATTTTTTTGCCATTATCATAAGTCCATTTCTCTGTATTAATCTCTAGGTTAGAAAAGCTTTTATATGTTTGAAGAATATCTTCCTTAGATAAAAAATTTATTGTGCAAGGGTTAGTTAATTTATCAAAATGCTCATCGTACATTTTTTCTCTAAAACTCAATGCATTACCAAACGCTTGAATATAATCTGTTGGATGCTTTGTTATAGAAAGAAAAGCTCCACCTTGATTTAATGCTTCGTAAATTTTAGGAATAATTTTACAAAAAGAAGAATGGCTTATGTGCTGTAATGATGATACATCAATTACTGCATCATATTTTTTGAATTCAAAATCTTGTACTTTTACACATAAAGTTTTCGCAATAGTTTTATTATTTTTTAACAAGCTATTAGTTTTTGATATAGCCAATGGTGAAATATCTATAGACGTGACATTATTAGACATTTTAGATAGATAAAGTGTATTTCTGCCAACTCCACATCCTATTTCTAAAACTTTAGGATTGTTTATACTATACAAAAATTTATTATAAAACCTTATTAACATTTCAGATGGGTAAACTGAATTAACTTTTTCAGAGTAATTATCCCAATCAATTTCATTTATTTTTTTCATTATTCTCTCAAATTTTATTTTGTATATTAATTTTGATAAATCAAATTAGTTTTAAAAATCTATTTGATCATCAGGTTCATATCTCCGGCTTGCAACCTTTCCTAAAACCTGATGCCATTCACTTGCAGAGATGCCATCACCAGGTCTTTTAGTCGTTATATTTTTTATAGTTAAAACTTCTCCAGATCGAATTATTTGATTTGCTACAATAGATTTTCTTGCCAAAAGTTTATTAGCTTCTTCAGATTGAGTAATACCCTTTATTTTGTTACCAAGTGCTTTTTCAATATCTCTTATCCCCTCAACCATTTTTCGGAATTCTTTTGGTTCAAGGCTTGCTGTGTGATCTGGCCCCGGTAGAGATCGATCAAGTGTGAAATGTTTCTCAATTACTTTAGCCCCCATAGCAACAGCTGCAATTGGTACGTGGATACCTTTAGTATGATCAGATAAACCAACAGTTACACCGAAAGCATCTGAAATAGTTGACATTGCCATTAAGTTAACATCAGACATTGGGGTGGGATATTCAGATGTGCAATGCAAAACAGTACACTTTTCTAATCTAGGATTATTGCGAGTAAGAATATTAAGTGCTCTTTCTACTTCACCCAACGAAGACATCCCTGTTGAAAAAATTATTTTCCATTTTTTCAAGGCAATAAATTCTAATAAAGGGATATTTGTAATTTCCCCTGAGGCAATTTTAATTGTATCCAATCCTTGATCAAATAAAAATTGAGCTGATTTAATTGAAAATGGCGTTGAAAGAAATTTAATATTTTTCTTTTTACAGTATTTTATTAGTTCGATGTGATCCTCATCAGAAAGTTCTAATTTTTTTAGCATGTCAAATTGACTGCCAAAATCATTTGTATTGTTTTTCTGATATTCAGCTCGTTCAGCATTTTTTGTAACTATATCTTCAGCTTTAAAAGTTTGAAACTTTACAAAATCTGCCCCCACATCCATAGCTTCATTCACTAGTTTTATTGCTAAATTCAAATCTCCATTGTGATTAACTCCTGCTTCAGCAATTATGCATACCTTATCACTCATTTCACTACCTAACTATTGATCCACTTTTGATAATGGATGATTGTGGGATATTTACACCATGATATATTATTGATCCGCTACCTATAAATGATTCATCACCTACTCTGACATCACCATTAATTATTACATTAGTTGATATATGTGAATGTGAACCTATTTCCGCACCATGCTCAATTAATACTTTTGTATTTATAATACAATTATCTCCAACTACTGCACCTGCGTTAATTATTGCGCCATGATGTATAATAGTTCCATTACCAATTTTACTATTTTTAGATATATAAGATTTAGACGACGCTATGGTGGGTAAAGTAAAATTGAGCCGCAATAAATTGCTATAAATATTCATTCTTAAATTGGGGCTTTTTATTTGACCAATGCCTATAGCAGCTAAATCACAATGTTTTCTTATATTTGGCAAATCAATGTCTGTTCCTATGGTCTCATATCCAAATATTGATACACTTTTATCATTTGGTTTTTTTATTAATCCTAATATTTCAAAATTTCCGTTACTTTCAATAACATCTATTAACGAAATGGTTTGTCCACCAGTACCTATTATAATAATTTTACGCATCCAGTGTATTAGCCGAACTTGGTAAGCTTATAAAACGAGAATAATTATTTTCAGTAGACTCTAACAAGTCTTTTTGACAGTCTAAATATGGAGACTGATGGTGTATTGGCTCCCAAATCGGCCTACAAGAAATTCCATTTGAATTTAATGTTTCAAGTATCCTATCTCTATAACCTTGAAACTCTTTTTTTAAAGAAAAATTAATTAACCAGTTATTGCCAATATTTAATTTATCATCTTCCAATACATTACCATATTCACAATTTTTAAATATTGATTGATAAGAAAGTGCAAGTGATTTTTTCTTTAATAATATTTTTGGCAATTTAGCAATTTGACTACACCCAAGAGCCGCATTTAAATTTGGCATTCTATAATTAAAACCAACCTCATCATGTATGAATTTCCATGGGTGTTTTAATTTTGCAGTAGTTGTTAGGTGCCTCAATTTTGCGGTAAGTTTATCACAGTTGGTTAATATTGCACCGCCACCACCAGTGGTAATTATTTTATTACCATTAAAGCTTACAAAGCCAGCAAAACTATCTGAACAAACATGCGATCCTCTCGAGTAAGAACCGAGTGCAGCAGCTGCATCTTCTATTATTTTGATATTATAATAATTTGCAATCTCAATTATTTTCTTCAACTCAACAGGTCTACCGAATACATGCACAACAACAATTGCAGAGATTGTACGGCCTGTAATCTTATTAATAGTTTTATCACCCATAATTAAACAAATATTTTTTAAATACCTATCTAATTTTTCTGGACATATATTCATGTTATTTTCATCAACATCAACAAAATTTGGTTGGGCACCACAATATTTAATTGCATTTGCTGTTGCAATGAACGAAATCGCTGGAACCAGTACTTCGTCATTAATACCGACACCAGCAGAATTTAAAATAGCATGTAAAGCGCTTGTACCATTAACAACGCAAACTGCATTTTTAATTGATGTAAAGTTTTCCAAGTCTCTTTCAAATTTATTAACGAACCTTCCAATTGAAGAAACATAACCTTCATCAATGCATTCATTAATATGAACCTTGTCATGATGGTCTAAAAAAGGTTCATGGAGTGGCAATTTTTTATTTCCAATTACTTTTTTCACACGACTTAAGAAATCTTCTTCAATATTCATTTGTTTAGATTCCCTCAATATCATTAAATTTGTCTATTTGTTTAATTAGTAAAAATGCCTCAGCATAATCACATCCACTTTGAATACCCCTATATTGGGCTAAAACCTTTATGGCATCGGTACTCCTAGGAAAAGGAAAATCGCCAAACTGTGAACTATATATCAATGACGTGTTTAATTTAAAATTTAGTTCTTTTGTAATATCTACAAAAGTATTTGGTCTGAAACCAGAATCTTCTGGCTTTAAGCCAAACTCAGTTTCTGATAATGTTTCGTAAGCATAAACACATTTAACATATGGACTTCTAAATGTCTTACATGCGGATAAAACTGCATCATACACAACTTGGTGATCGCTATGTGCATCATTTCTATAAGTGACGAATACATCAGTAGGGTTTATCAAATCAAAAACCTTTTTTACCTTGGTTATGATATCAGATAACGGGTAATTATCTAGCTTTGCTGGTATCAATTTTAACTCTGATAAACTATTAAATTGAAATTCTTTTTCTACTTTTTTAATTTCTTTTTTTCTATCTATACACTCACTTTTTGAATAACCCGCTTCCTCAGTCATTTCAGTAACCAGAAGCCAATGAATGTTATATCCCAATCTTTTTAACTTTTTTAGTGTTCCAGCACACCCTATTGTTTCATCATCAGCATGTGGAGAAACAACTAATACATTTTTTATCATGATTGTAATTCCATTTAATATTTTATTAAAATTAAGAACTTTTTTTTACAAATATGTAATTCCATCTGGATACACTATCAATGGGCACTTTATTTTGATTTAATTCTTGATGGGGGTAATACCTAATTACTTGAACTTCAAAATTTTTCATCATTTCAATAAAGTCCTCGGGTAATATATAAAATTTTTTTTTAGGCTCAATTATAAATGGCTCCTTTGATATCATACACTTTACCACACGTAAAAAATTTACCCAAAATTCAGAAAAACCTCTCTGATTATAAATCCACTTCAGCCATGAAATTATACTATCTTTGTTATAATTTCTATCAGCAAATTCATCTACGGATGGCAATTCTCCGATATATAACTGCCCACCAGGTTTAATTATTCTTATTAATTCTATCAATGCGGTTCTAGCATCTTTGAGGTTTTCAGCAGCACCATGGAGCACACTATTAATTACCAAAAGGTCACAATGATCATCTGGTAAGTTGATATTTTCAACTGTTCCATGTTGAAGCGCAATGACATTTGATTTTATCTCATGATTTTCAATAATACATCGCTCTACACGCTGTATTTCTTCTAAATTCGGCAGAATACCAATTAATTTTCCAGAGTAAACGCCTTTGAATTTTTTTAATAATTGCTTAAAAAGCGTACAATCACCACAACCTACATCTACAATAGTATATGTAGGATTAATTTTGAATTGTAGTAGAATATTAGAAATTACAAAATTTGTTAAATCACGATACTCACCTCGACCGTTAAGCTCATTTATATTTTTTGCTTTCGATCTTAGTTTATAGGAGTCCGCAAGTGTTCTAGCCTTGTATATTGTCATCTTTTATAAAATTGTTTCATAAAATCTTTAAAGTAATGAAACTCGTGCTCTAAATGAAGTTCTCCATTTTTTTGAGATATAACATAAAACCCACCTTCTTCTAAGTATAAGTCACTTCGAGAATGATAATTTGAAAACATACCTTTGTTTACCACCCCATTATGCGCTGACACAATAGTGTTTGTTTTAGGTTGGATCTCAATGTTGAGATATAAATCCCTTAACTTTTTGACACGTTCTTGTTGATTTTCGTTATATGGCCCCTTATGAACTAATATTCTGAACATTTCACTATAACCTCCAAATGATAAATTGGCAGTCTGGCGTGATCTACAGCTTGGACTAGTTATAACTTTTCCAATCGGAAGTTTTATATTTTTTATATGCTCGCCCATTGCTTGAGCTTGAACTTTTCCACGTGCATTTAGGCATACTGCTTGAGCAAAGAAATCATTCTCAGCGTATCGTGTTCCATTTATACCATTACTATGAACATCCGACTCCAACGCATCGTACATTTGTACATCTATCCACTTATCACGTTCCGCATGCCTAAAGTGTAATATATATCCACCTTTAAGAATTTCTTGCGCCCAGAATTTATGATCAGCTAAAGTTTCTGATGCATGATCATCACCAGTAAATGAATCAATTTTTGTGATAACTTTTTCTCTCATTTCAAACATTAAAATTAAAGAGCTTAAAAATATTAATAAAATCATTATACCTGTTATTATTAATGTTAGCTGTTTTAATTTTTGCATAGCCTTATTCCCCTTAAGCTTTATTATCCTATCACTAAACTTTTGTAGCTCGTTTTGCAATTTATATATTCTATATTAAACTCAAAATAATACTAAATAATAGTAATTCTTGAACATTTGTCTTTGTACAAGTTTGTAATTGATCCTTTTGCACATATTAAATTATCACACAAAGGATATTCTGTATTTTTGCAGACATAATTTGCATAGTTTTTAAATATAGCTCTATGATATTTAGTATAAGGATGAAGTGGATGAAGCTTAATCACCAAAAAAATGTTTTTACTCTGCCTAATTTTAGAGATGATTTCTAGTTCCCTTTCAAAGTGGGGAAGGGAAGAAGCTAGAAAAACTATTTCTTCATCATGACTAAGATTAAAGTTGCACCTTATATCCAAAAAGGTAATGCTGGATGGCTGAGCCTTATAACGGTTTAAAGTAAAATAAGTTCGGAATGATTGTATATCGTTTTTATTTATATACCATAAACATTTTATTTTTCCATATCTATAGAGAACACTGATATCATTATCTTGACTACCATGTTGGCACAAATTGAATGCTTTAGACGAATGGCCACATATAAAAGCAAACCTCTGAAGTTGATCATCACAAAATATGTCAATCAAATTCTTATTTTTTAAAAGCACACATACTGAAATTAACATTAGCAAGTCATGTGAAAGTAATAAAAAATCAATTTTTTTTGTATTGTAAATCCACTTTATTAAATTACAATAAATTTGAAGTATTTTCAGTTTATCTTTATTATTTAAAAGCCTCATCAATTTAATAGGATTTTTAATATTGATTATTATTTTCTCTGAAAATTCTTTATTAATTACAGTAAAAATATTTCTTAATCCTAATTTTGAGGTTGTCAAATAAAATACAGTTTCCTTATTTATTTTCATAGGAATAAAGAAGACTGAAACAAATACAATTAATACATGCCAAATATGCGAAAAAAAAACATATAATATATTAACAAGTAAAAAAACATTATACTTTAGCATCCCAGATTTTCGATTACTTGAAAATTTGAAAACCCTGAAATTTGGTATTTGATCTTTAAACGGAAGTTTATGCCAATTTTTTATTTCAATATTAACATGGCGTTCTATAAGGATAGCTCTTTTAATAATTTTTTCCTCAATCATTTCAAACCCTTATTCTCCTCAAAAAGATCCAGTAAATTATATATGCCAAAACCGCATATACAAGATCATAAGGTAATAACCCACCTCTTAGTGTAACTAGTGTCCGCAAAAACTCAGAAAAACATATGAAAATTATTGCCAAATTTGTATATGGCCTTGTATAGATAACATAAAGCATCACTAAGTATGCTGAAATCAAAAAAACTGGAATTATTTGAAAAACTCCAGCTCCAAAATTTAAATATATTTCTGTTTGTATTGGCCACTGTTGTGTAGCTTTCTGCAAAAACCATTCATCCGGATAATAAATTTTTGTTAAATAAATACTATAATCATAATCAGCTACATAATTGATTATCCCACCTTCATATAACCATTTATTTGCGCCCCAAAAAATTGAAAATAAATCCATTGGCTTAAAATCGATTACAATTGTTTCATGTAAAATCAAATTATTAAAATATGATATCAGCATTTCAATCAATAAGAACCCTGTATAGTAACCATTGGTCCTCACATAACTTAAGCTAAATAGAGCAATGAAAAAAAGGGCTGTTGAATAAACTAAAACCTTAAAATTAAAATTAAAATTCATGAGTTTATGCAAGAAAAAAATTATAAATAAAATTCCTATTCTGCTTTTAAAGCCCATTACAAAACCATTAGTAAATATAATAAACAGCGCTAAAATAAGAAACAATAATCTATACTCAAACTTTTCTGAAAAAAAGATAATTCCCAGTAAAAATACACAAATATTTGTAAAAATTGAACCAAGTATTATTGGCACACCCAATCCTGATCTATTTTTTAGAAATGTTGAACTGTAATCACTAAAAAATGCGTCCGGCCCACCCATCGAAAAAAATAAATAAAATGTTAAAAAAATAGATGTTACCGCAGTAATAATCATTGTATTGAATACAAGCTTTGTTTGATTATTGGCTATCTGCGTAATTTGTGGAAATTTAAATTTTCGTATTAAATTTATTCTTCGCTCAAACAACACTAGAGGATAATATAAAAATATAAAAATAAAAGATGTTTGTAAAATCGTAAAATTTGACAACGACGCCCATTTAACTGCAATATTCTCAATCCAAAGAAGTTGATAGTCATATTCAATATAAAATAAAATAGTAGTTAACATTGATGGTAGAGCCACATAAAGTGAAAAGTTCGCTAATATGAACATTGAGGGGCAAATAAACTTATTAGAACGAACAAAAAATAATGCGTGAAATATCAAAAAAGCTAAAAAGATATGACTTACTATACCAAATGAATATAATGAAAAATATATTGCATGAGAAAAAAGCCAAAAACTAATTTGAAAAGTACTTTTATATCTCATACCGTTCCATATAATTTATTAAAAATCTTTTTAACATCATAAAAAGATTTTACTATAGTTGCGAGCGCAAGGATTGTGCCAAGTATTTTATAAAATATGTTGTGTTGATCAAAAAGTATATAAATTAATAACAAAATTAAACAGTTTGTTATTACAATTATAAGATGTGCTTTTTTATGTCTCATTTTACTAAAGAAAAGCAATAATAAATAAACCACAAATATAGCAACAAAAGTATTATACATAGCAGCTTTCAATCCAAAATGTGGTATAAATAAATAATTTAATCCTATATTTAATACTGCGCCAATTAATACTCCAATCGAAAGTATCGTCGTACGCTTTTCATATTGCAACTCTCTAGATAATAATTGAAGCGCAAAACTAGGTGCTAAGCATACTAACGCCAAGAATGATAAGCTCGCAACACTTACATATGGAAATGGATTTACAAAATTATTTAAAATATAAAAGAATATAGCTGATAAAATCAGCAACAAATTTGACAATCCCAAAACGAAATACAGGGATTCAATTGAATTATCCAACTCTAATTTTTTCTGTACATAAAATTTTGGTAAAAGTGAATTTAGAATTCCATTTACACAGAGCGTTATAACAGACGCAGCATTATACACATATGCATAAAGCCCAACCATACTAATATCGAGCAATTGGCTTATTACAACACGATCAGATTGTGATAAAGCAACAATCCCAAAAGTATAAAAAATTAATGGAGTGCTAAAATTAAATATGTATAAGAAATATTTTGAATTAAATTTATTAATTGCGTTATAGAGCTTAAATCTGATTATAAAAAAAATAACAGATATGACTAAACCAATACATTCTGATATTAAAAAAATACGTTTAAAATCAACAGTTGAGAATTTTATAAAGCAATATGCACACAAAACTACGAGCATATACTTAATTATAATGACTTTATTGAAATACTCCATATCTTCAAGCTTTATTGAAATTTGTTGAAAAATTATATCAAGCGTCCAAGAAAAACAGAGCACCAAAACTAATTTAGATATAAACTTCAAATAAATTGTTTGAGTAGTGATCTGATCCACAAATAAAATACATAAGAAAGTTACAATAAATAATCCAAATATTACATATAATGTTGTAATTAATTGTATTTCAAGTAAAATTTCAGTCTCATATAAATATCTACCAAAGCCTGAATATAAACAAAACGTTATTATTGGTAATGCAATTGATGCAATAGTAACAATTAATTGCGTTTCGCCAAAATTCTCAGAACTAATAAAAAATATATATAAAAAAGTAGTATATAAAATTGGAATTTTTAATAAAAAAGCTGCTAAAATATTAGAAATCAATGGTCTACTTTTTGAAAAAATCAAAGTGAAAAACCATCATCAATTATTAGATTTTGCCCATTAATTTTTAATGATTTATCTGATAACAAAAATGAGATTGTTTCTGCTATTTCGGTTGGATTAAGCAAACCACTACCAGTAGTTTTTTGTTTATAACGCTCAACAAAACGCTCATCTTGACCAGTAGCTACTCCACCAGGGCTAACACAGTTCATCCTAAAATTTTGATTATTTACGTATTTAACCGCATATTTTGTTAAATGAATTATACCTGATTTTGATGCAGCATACTCAACTGGCATAGTCATATCAGTTCCATCATATAATTCAAAGTGAGGCGGCACTACACCATAAATTGACGACATATTTATTAGAGAGATGGGTTTTTTTGTTATATTAAAAAATTTTATAAAACTTTTAATGAAAACAAATGAACTTCCTAAGAGGAGGCTAGTATTTTCATTAAATGACTCAAGTGTAACATATTCCAATTTTGATCCATAACTAGAATTTCGTGGATATGTTGCATTAACAGCACCTGAAGTATCTTTATTTTGATTTAATATATTCCACACATCATCCTCAGAATTTATATCAATTTCGTATGCTAATAAATGACCAGATTTCATCTGGTCACTAAAGTCCAGTTTTAGTTGGTTTAAATTAATATCTAATGCAATAACTTTTGCATCATATGACAATATCATATCAACAATTGATTTTCCAATTAATCCATTTGCCCCAAAAACAATATATTTTTTATTTTTTAACAATTTGGCTTTCCTGTTTATTATAAAGTAAAGTTGCAATTTCAAAATCTAAATCATCATCAATATCCAACGCGCGATGACGAGGTACTTCAATAAATGTAGTATTTCCCATTAAAATTGTATCAGATTCTTTAATAAATTTAGGAGAGGCCATATAACAAACTGTAGTAATATCGAAGACTTTTGGAGCATCTTGTCTCCTAGTTATATCATTTTTATTACCCATAACAACATCAACAAATCCGTCATTTCCAACCTTGACCATATTAAAGAACGGGTTTCTTGCAGATTCTGAGATTGAAATGCAAGCTGTCGCAGTTGACTTATAAAACTCATTTATACACTTCTCAACATCACTTTTATTTCTCAACGGGCTAGTAGCTGGAAGACTAATTAATCCATCAAATATACCAAAATTTGCTTCTATATAATTTACAGCATGCTTCCATGATAACCATTCAGGGCTTTTATCAGTAGCGAGGTCTATTGGACGCTCAATAACAACTGCACCAAATGCTAAAGCAACATCAGATATTTCTTTATCTTCAGTACTCACAAAAACCTTCCGTATTAATGGAGTAGATTGTGCATGAAAAATTGAGTGTTCTAGTAAACTTAGATTGCCAATTTTTTTTAAATTTTTTCTATGAAGCCCCTTTGAGCCACCCCTTGCAAAAATAATAGCATACGTATTTTTTTTCATTACCTAGCGTCCTGGATAAATTTTAAAACATCAATTCCATTTTGTATATTTGCACCTTTAAATGGTGAGGTGTTTGATGATAATAAAAAATTTTTCAACATATATTTATACATCTTATTAGTATCATCAACTTCACCTTTAAATATAATTTCAATATTTTCTTTTTTATAGAGGGTTATTGTTTGGTCTATATAATTCCATAATAAATCTCCCCCTTCACAAATCACTTTACAAAATCTATGGGGCCTAGCTGAAAGTAAATCTAAATGTATATTAACGACGGCATTATTTTTTGTGGTTGCAAGCAAGTCTGCTACATCTTCAACATCTAAATCTAATATCTTTGTATTTCTTAAAATACTTTTCTCTAGCTTGAGTGAGCCAAATATCCATTGTAGATAATCAATTTCATGGCTTAACTCCAATAAAACTCCTCCACCAAGTTTTTTTGAGGATGACACCACTTGATTCATATTTTTTAAAGGACGCCAATCAGAAAGAAGTTGGCCCGCTGAGGTTTTTATATTGATAATTTTTCCTAATTCTTTACTATCAATTATTGATTTGAACTTCAGCAAAGAAGGTAAAAATCTCAGACAATAACCTAAAGCCACTTTATTTTTTATTTTCAATAAATATTTTGCATCAATTGAATCAAGTTGATGGTCACTAAAAAGTGGCTTTTCTACAAATATAGGTATATTTTTTTTTGAAAAAAAAATTATGTCTTCTAAGTGGAATGTTGCTGGTGAGCATATTAGGACAAAATCTAAAGTTATTCCGGCTAAACTTTGTTTGTTTATATGAGTAAAATGACTGTTTTTAATAATTCTACCTTTTAATTTACCACTTGATGATATTGCGTGAATTATCGCGCTTGGATACATTTCTATTAAATTTTTACGGTGCCTATCACTAATAGATCCCAATCCAACAACAGCAATATTTTGCACTCTATATTAATCCTTCTAGATTATCCGCTTTTGCCTGTATAAGATTTTCTGGAACTCCTATATCCATCCAGTAATCTTCAAAAGAAAATGCCCCGACTCGATAGTTATTTTTAATTACAACATCAATAAAATCTGGCATGTCAATACGAACACCTTTTGCAATACGATCTATTTGATTATAGTTAACGATGTATATGCCTGAACTAACGTTAAATTTTGTGGAGGGTTTTTCTATTATTTCAGAAACCAAACCGTTTTTCACTATGATTTGACCAAAAGGTAGAGTATAAAAATGCGACCGTTGGCATATGGTGATTTCAAGATTTTTTTCGCTATGATAATTTAAAGCGGCTGAAATATTTATATTTGAAATAATATCACCATTAGTTACAATAACAGGCAATTTTTTAAATTTTGGGTTTAATAAACTTATAGCACCAGCTGTTCCTAAAGGATTTTTTTCATTGATATAATCGATGTTCACACCCATCCAAGAACCATCACCGAAATAAGCCCTTATTTTTTCGCCCAAATAATGGGTAGATATCGTAAAATTTTTAAATCCTTGCGAGATAAAATTCAAAATTATTACTTCTAACAATGGCTTTCCATTAATATCGATCAATGGCTTTGGACAATCATCAGTAAGTCGCCCCAATCTTTTTCCAAAACCACCAGCCATTATCAAGACTTGGTTTTCATAAATTGGAGTTTGAATATTATTACTTTTCCATAATACTTTTTCAATTTCCATATTTTCATCAACTATAGGAATACATGTAACTTCATGTTTCTCGAATAAGCTTTGTAAGTTTTGATTTTTAACTATATTTTTCAAAAAAATAGGTGATTTATTCATCGCATCGTGTATGCCTGATTCCATATTTAGTCCTCGAAGCACTGCCCTACGAATATCACCATCAGTGATTGTTCCAACCAGTTTATTACTACTGTTTAAAACAAACAACGTTTTATAAACCGCCGTGTTTAGCATCTGCATTGCTTCTTTAATATTATGAGATTCATTAATAGAAATATCATTCAAGCTAAACTTTTTGGTTGTCATAAGCATTTACCTAATTAAGTTTTTTACTACATTTTCTCATCAAGTGATTTATCTTTTTCCAAATGCAGAAAATTTGGAACAAGTTTCTTCATCTCAGAAACAATAAAGTTTTTTTTGTATGAGCTTGTAATAGCTTGGATTTTGAATTTTTTCTCGAAAGATTCAAGTTTCTTAATTTCATGCCGCAAATCAGGGTAGACTATGCCTATTCCATTGTAATGAGAAAGTTCAATTCTTTCATTAGCAGAATAAAATTCTTCTATAGGTTTTTCACCACTAGTATTAGTTTCTGAACAAAGCAATGGCCATTCATCTTTTGTATTAATTGTTTTCATTAGCTCACGCGCTTTAGTTTCACAATGACATATAATTGGCTTTAATCCTTCTTCCCTAAGAAATTCATGTGCTAAATCTATAAAATTTATTGCATTATTATTTTCATCTAGTTTAGGAAAATATATTTCCATATTTTTGCCATATATACAAGACATTAGGCACAGCTCTCCCGCCTCACGGTGAGAGACAAAAAATCTTTTTATGTCATTTGGCACACTTAGAGGTTGATTTTTTTCTATTCGCTTAACAAAACTAAAAGGTAAGCTACCATCTGAGAATGCAACATTAGCAAATCTTGCCGTAGAAATAGAAATATTTTTTTTATCTCTCATTAGAAATAATTCCATTATTCGTTTACTAGCACCCATTAAATTTACAGGATTAGCAGCCTTATCGGTTGATACACAAAAATATTTTTTAACCCCTTTTGATATACATAATTTAATAGTTTTTATTGTATTAAAAATATTTATATCTATCATTCTAGCGAGCGAATATGGATCTTTTTCACTTCGTACATGCTTCATGGCAGTCAAGTTCAAAACATAATCAAAACTTCCTTCTGTATTAAAATAAGCTTCGAAAGTTTGTAATCCTATATCGATACAAAATGTCTTATATTCACCATCAATGTAGCCCAAAGAACTTCTTAAATCCCTGCTAAGCTCTGTAAGGTTATTTTCATTTAAATCTATAACATGTAGTTTTTTAGGGTTTCTACTAAATATCTCTTTGACTACTGATTGCCCAATAGAGCCTGCACCACCCAATACCAAGAAACTAGAATTCTCAACAATTTTTTTTATATCACTGGAATGTGCAACTAAATCTTGATTGAATAGTGATTTATCTCTACCAGTGAATTTTTTTTCTAAAGTGTGTAAATTAACCACTATGGTTACTTTCTTTTGTGAAAATTTGTATTAATCAAAACCAAATTATATTTTTTTTGTGATCTTTAATATATTCATATTTATTTATAATGTATTTGTAATATCAGCAACATTTAATAAAAATAATTGAAATTTTTATTAATATCAATAGTATTTTTTTGATATAAAATTCAAAAGTCTTTTAATAAAGCATGGAGACAAAAACGAAAAAAATTTTCTTATAAATATGAATAATAAAATAATTAAAAAGTATTAATTGATTAAAAATATTTATCAAATTGAAATTATATTTATGAATCATACCCATTCGAATTATGTTTATGCCAGCCCCAAGTATCCTCACAAATGTTTTTAATGTTTCTTTTTGCTTTCCAACCCATTGTCTCAAATGCTTTTGAAGAATCTGCCCAAAAGGCACCAAGGTCCCCTTCACGTCGAGGTAGATATTTAAATTTAATTGAAACACCACATGTCTCTTCGAATTCTTTGATTAACTCAAAAACAGTAGTGCCTTTTCCCCCTCCAATATTTAATATTTCAAAATTATTAAGTTTATTTTGATTTAAAGCGCTTGTGTGTGCGAGCGCTAAATCAACAACATGAATATAATCCCTCGCGCCAGTTCCATCTGATGTATCATAATCATTGCCAAAAATATTTAAATGTTCACGCCGCCCAGCAGCCACCTGTGCAATATATGGCATTAAATTATTTGGTATTCCAATTGGCTCTTCGCCAATCTGACCAGATTCATGAGCTCCAACAGGGTTGAAATACCTGAGGATAGTTCCATTTCTTTTCGAATTTACCTTAGTCCAATCTTGAATTATGTTTTCAATCATCAACTTAGTGCGCCCATATGGATTCACCGGGTTAGTTGGATGTTTTTCATCATATGGCAAATATTGCGGCACACCGTAAACGGTAGCTGAAGAAGAAAAAACAATATTATAACACCCAGCCTTAGACATGGATGATAGCAGGGAAATGGAACCCCCAACATTCACATCATAATACATTAATGGATCTGTTACACTTTCACCAACAGCCTTTAATCCAGCAAAATGAATAACTGCTTCTGGTTTAAATGTACTGAAAATATTAGCTAAAGTACTTGTGTCACGAATGTCTGCATTCATGAATTGTAACTCACAATCAGTAATACCTCGAACACGCTCAAGAGCAACCTCATGCCCGTTACAAAGATTATCAATGACAAAAACTTCATGCCCAGCGTTTAAGAGCTCAACACAAGTATGGCTTCCAATATAACCAGCACCGCCTGTCACGAGAACTCTCATGTTAATTTTCAAATCTTTTTGCGTATTCATGTGCAGACGCACTCATGAACCCATCAACAGATCCGCAGTCAAACCGTTTACCCTTCAGCCTAATAGCTTCTATTAATCCATCCTGAGCATGCAAGTTCAACGCGTCAGCTAACTGTATTTCTCCACCGGAACCTGCCGGTATAGACCTAAGTGTATCAAATATATCTGAGGTCAAAATATATCTGCCAATCGAAGCCAGATTAGAAGGCGCTTCGTCCTGTCTTGGCTTTTCAACCACTCCTATCACTCCATGACCATCAGTTGAAGGAATGATGACACCGTATTGTGAAATATAAGCTTCATCCACTGGCATAACCGATAATTGCGAATTACCAGTTTTTCCAAATGCATCTACAAGATCAGCCGTAACACCTGGATCATAATCCGTTAAAAAGTCATCTGCCAATAAAACTGCAAAGGGTTCGCCTGCAACTGCGCGTTCAGCACAAAGAACTGCATGACCTAGTCCCAATTGTTCAGGCTGACGGACAAATATACACTCTACATACGGTGGTACAATGTTGCGCACCATTTCCGCTTGCTCATTTTTTCCTTTTGAGCGCAAAGCCAATTCAAGCTCTTTATTTACATCAAAATGATCTTCAATCGCACGCTTATTCCGACCTGTAACAAATATAAGCGTATCAATTCCAGCAGCAATCGCTTCTTCAACTGCATATTGAATTAAAGGCTTGTCGACAATTGGAAGTAATTCCTTTGGCATTGCTTTGGTAGCTGGTAAAAATCGTGTGCCAAAGCCAGCAACTGGGAATACAGCTTTTTTAATTTTTCTGTTCATTTATTAAATATCCAATTTTAATTTTATAATTTCAAATTTTTATATAATTTAAATGAAAAGTCTATTTGTGATAAGTAATTAAAGCAGCTGAATAATTCAGTGTAATTACGTTAAAAACTCAACAAAAAATATATTTATTGTTATAACTTAAACATAACAATGTCATTCTGATTAATAATGAAAATATTCAATTAATATTCTTATAACCAGCTAGATTATATTTTTACCAACTCCTTATATCTTGATAATATTTCTTTTTGGTTGCCAATTCGTTTTTTCGAGTGCCTTTGAAGAATTTGCTCAAAAAGGCAGCAAGGCCTCCTTCACGTTGAGGTAAATATTTAAATTATCAGACAACATTATTACATTGCTTTAATAGGTCAATAGTTTCACCAATACCCCTTTTTAGATCACCTTTAAATTCAAAACCTTTCGCCTCAAAACGCTTGCAAGATACTTCGTATGATAATTGATTCATTATTTTATTATCTACAAAACCTAACTCTAATGAAGGTACAAAATCTTTTAAAATGTCAACAACCTGTCTTACGGTAGCGTTAAGTGTTAATACATTATAAACGCGTCCATCAAATAAATCATTTTTAATAATAAATTCAATTGCACGTGAAGCATCCACTAAATCTAAATATGGCCTTTTTTGATCATATGCTGTACTCCAAACAGATATTGGCAATCCCATAGATGCTTGCCAACAAAACTTATTCACTGCAGTATGAAATCTCATCCCAGGTGAAACACCAAATATTGTTCCAAAACGGCAATGAATAGCTTTTAATCCTTTTTCATTACAAAGCTTGGAAATCAGTTTTTCTTCATTAAGTTTTGTAGAAGCATATGGGCTTTGAGGTTGCAGTTCTTCCTCTGAGCAATCTTCATCAACAATACTATTTTGTGTTCCATAAACACTAGTTGATGACAATGCTATTAATGATGCACCAGTAGATATGCATGCATTAGCAACTTTCACAGTAGACCGATAATTATTATCCTCCAATTCCTTTGCGCGATCGAAGCTGCCAGCAGCATCTGTAATTGCTGCTAAATGTATTACAATATTTGCACCAGAAAAGATTTTACTCAAGTCTAAATGATTTACATCACCTTCAATAAAATTATAATTTCCAAGCTTTGGAAGATTAAATAAAGAAGAATAGCGCTGTGTCATCATATTGTCGATTATTACAATCTTAGATTTAGGAAACTGCACCCCCAAATCCTTAATTATATAAGAGCCAATATGGCCAGTGGCCCCTGTTACAACAATTTTCATACTAAATACCTGGATTAAATATTACATTTTATACAATATAATTTTTTAAAATTTAAGTTACTTTATTTTAATTCTGATTGGTTTTTTTAAATTCTTCATAATTGAATATATAATCGTTTTTTTCATATGCTTGATCACATAAAACCATCAAAACTGATCCTTCATTGATATATTTTTCGGATGCCCAGATTCTAGGTGGAATAAGCAGTCCTTTTCCCATTTCACTTAATCTATATATTCTCTGATTTAAACCATCGTCACAAATAACCTCTATTTCACCAGATACACATACCAATAATTGCTGACAAATTTTATGAGCATGATTGCCACGTATTTCGTTTTTTTTAGCCATGACTGTAAATATACGTTTTATATCAAATGGTACCCCATCATCTGACTCATATACACATAAGTTACCACTACTATTAGAATGAACCTCAAACTGGATAATTTTTTCTTTTAACATTTTATTTAAACACTTATCTATTTATCAAAATAATTTTTGTAAGCTATATCGAGGCCTTCTGTAAAACTGTACCTAGGTTTCCACCCAGTCAAATTTGTGAATGCACTAGAGTCAATTATAGCATCTCTAAATTCAATTTCAGACAGATTATCAGGTGGTTTTACATGCTCACAGGACACTGTTTTTCCTGTTAGTTTAGCAGCTAAATAAATAATTGCTTGGAATGCATCTTTCAAAGCAATACCCTTACCACTTCCAATATAAAATGTTAAACCATTTGTTTTAACGCTAAACTGTTCTGAAAGTATAAAAGCCATCACAACATCATCAATAAAAACATAATCTCTTATATAATTTCCATCTCCAAAAACAGTAATATTTTTTTTTGCCAATGCACGCCTAAAAATCTTATCAACTATACCACGATCTTCTAGTTGTTGCTTTTGGCTGCGGCCATATACATTTGCCAATCTCAAAATACAGCCCCTAGCCCATCCTTCACGTATATATTGCTTTAAATACATTTCAGCAGTTAGTTTGCTTAAATCATAGAATGTTATCGGACGATCTTGTGTTTTCTCATTGATAGGTAAGAGATCTACTATTCCAGCTTCTGTTGCTGTGCCCGCGAGTACTACAAATGGCTTTTGTCTTTGGGACTTAAAGTATTCTAATAAATTTAAAAAACCTAATACATTAGCATTAAGGTCAAATATGGGATTTTTCCTAGCATCATAAATGCTTGTTTGGCCAGAAAGATGAAATACAACATCAATTTTTTTTGGTAAGATTAAGCTAGAAACTGAATCATTATACAGGTCGTGCTTTATCCAATTTATATTACCATTACTTTTTTTATTAGAGCGACTTATTGCATAAATTTTATGATCTTGGCCCTGCAGTTTTTCTATAATTGCAGTACCAATTAAGCCACTTGCACCCGTAATTAAAATATTCATAGTTATATTAAGCCTTAAGTATTAGGTTATAAAATATTTACTTTCACATTAAATAAACTTCAAAGTATTGAACCATAAATACTATATCAATTTTAATTTTTTTATTATTGTAAATTTAACTCACTTAGTTTTGGGTAGGAATTATCTCGATTTGCAATAATAGGATCATCAATTGGCCATTTTATAGCTAAATCAGGATCATTCCAAAGTAGTCCACCTTCATCACTAGCATCATATTTTAAGCTTACCTTGTAATGTAAATCTGCCGTTTCACTCAATACACAAAACCCATGAGCAAACCCAGGCGCCAAGTAAACCTGATTTTTTTTACCACTGCTTAGCTCAACACCATGCCATTTGCCGAATGTTTTAGAATTAGGTCGTAAGTCTACACCAACATCAAATACACGACCCTGTATAACAGTTACAAGCTGAGCCTGAGGACGATTAATCTGGAAGTGCAATCCACGAAGTACACCTTTTTTAGAATGTGAATGATTATCCTGCACAAATTTATCGTTTATACCTACATTTACATAACGACGTTCTTGATAAGTTTCCAAAAAGAAACCTCTTTGATCCTGAAAATAATCAGGTTCTATTATTAAAAATCCCTCTAAAGGCGTTTTATTTACCTTCATAATTATCATTTTCTGTATAAAAAGATTTTATTTTATCTATGATTATTTTTGCATCAATTTTAGATAACTCTGGGTACATTGGTAATGATATTATTTTATTTGCAACATATTCGGTGACGCTCATGTTATTAGAGATTAAAATTCTATTTTTATAAGCCGGTTGTAAGTGGACAGGTATCGGATAATGAATACCACATTGTATTCCATTTCGTAAAAGATAATCTAATAATCCATCTCTCATTTCTACCTGCATCACATAAAGATGAAATGCTGAGATATTATTATGTCTAATTAAAGGTAATTTTATATGACATTTGGGTAAATGTGATGAATAGTAATTTGCTAATTCACGCCTTTTGTTATTATCACTGTCTAAATACTTTAATTTGACACGCAGAATAGCTGCTTGTATTTCATCAAGCCTTGAGTTTCTTCCAGGATATTCACTTACACGATTACTCCAACCATATTCTCTGAGTTTTCGTAACTTTTCTGCTAAATTAATATTGTTAGTGGTTAATAGCCCGGCGTCTCCAATAGCTCCTAAATTTTTTGTTGGATAGCAGCTAAAGCAACCAATATCCCCAATACTTCCAAGGCGCTTATTCTCATACAAAGCACCGTGGGCTTGAGAACAATCTTCTATTAAGAAGATGTTTTTTTTGTCACAGAGGTTTTTTACAATATTCAAATCTACAGCCTGACCATATATGTGCACAGCAATGATCGCACGCGTTTGATCTGTATAGGCTTCAGATAACTGATTTGTGTTTAATGTGTAATATTCTGCATCAATATCAACTAAAACAGCAGTGGCACCAGTTGCTTCAATAGCTGCTATAGTTGCAACTGCAGTGTGTGATACCGTTATTACCTCATCACCAATCCCAATGTTCAAAGCACGAAGTGCTAATTCTATAGCGTCTGTACCGTTTGCAACACCTACCGCGGATTTAACACCAATATAATCAGCAAACTCTTCTTCTAATGATTTTACTTCACCACCCAAAATATACCGATTACCGCGCATAACTGAGAGAACAGCTTCTTCTATTTCACTTTGATAGCTGTTAAATTGGGCTGAGGGGTTTGCACATAGAAGCATTAATTTATTATTTCAACTGAAGGAATATAAGTAATCCAGTTTTTCCCATTTGACATATATTCTTTTTCTTTTCTCATTATTTCAACAGCATGGTTCCATGCAAATAATAAGACGTAATCTGGGTTACTTTGATGAAATTCCTCGTAAGGTAATACAGGAATATGCATTCCTGGCGAATATTTATTTTGTTTTATGGGTGTGGTATCATAAATGCATTGAACTAAATCAGCTGTAATTCCAAAATAATTTGTAACCGTAGTACTCTTAGACGTCGCCCCATAAGCAACAACTTTTTTCCCCTCTGATTTTAATTTAGACAAAAGGGTAATTAAATCTAATTTTATTTTATTTAAATTCTTTGAAAAATTTGAGTATGCTTCTGGAGTATCCAAGCCTAATTCTTTTTCACGTTTTATCAAAATAGATACATTATTAGAAACTTTTTTTGCCCCCTTATGTGCGATAGTATATCTCATAGAACCACCGTGTGTAATTTGATGTTCTACATTTATAAGTTCTAAATTATGCATATTAGCAAGGTGGCTTACTGACAGAGCTGAAAATAAAAATACATGCTCATCATAAATTTGGTCAAAGGATGTTTTTTCAATAATTTCCCCTAAATATGGATCTTCAAAAATAAAAACACCATCATCCTTTAATAATGCTTTAATTCCTTCATATATTGAATGAATGTAAGGTATGTGACACATCACGTTTGCACTTAAGATAGCATCAGCTTTCTTATGCGTACGTACAATATTCTCGGCTAAGGTTTTATCAAAAAATTCAGTGACAACTTCAATACCCTTATCTCTTGCAACATTTGCAACGTTCTTAGATGGTTCAACACCAAGACAGGGTACATTTTTTTTTATAAAGTTTTGTAACATAATCCCGTCATTACACCCAACCTCAACAACAAAAGAGTTAGTATCTAAATTTTGTAAAGTTGACACTTTGTCTGCAAAGTCAGAAAAATGGGATTTCATGTAATTTGACGTAGACGAAAAAAACGCATAATTCTCATGAAACATTTTTTCTCTATCTGGTTGCTCTACAAGTTGAACCATATAACAATTTTGACAAAAGCCTACTTTCATAGGAAATGTATATTCGTTATGGAGTTCTTCTTTTGTTGCAAAAGCATTAGCAATTGGCATTTGCCCAAAATCCACAAAAGATTGATAATCACTTTTACATATTAAACATTTGCTCATTACTTGACCTTAATTTTAAATACAATTTGTTGAAATATCTTTATATATTATAATCTTATATTAAAACTCAAAATTTATATTTAATATTGAATCTTATAATAAAGATAATAAGTACTGACCATAATTAGTATTATTTAATTTAAGCCCAGCTTTTTGTAGCTCTTCAGTAGATAGCCACCCATTATTAAATGCTATTTCCTCCAAACAAGCAATTTTATATCCTTGCCTGTGTTCAATTGTACGAACAAAAGAGCTAGCCTCGTGTAAACTATCATAAGTACCAGTATCTAACCATGTAAATCCACGCCCAAGCAACTCAACATTAAGCTCACCCCGCTCAAGGTATATCTTGTTGATACTAGTAATTTCTAATTCGCCTCGATTTGATGGCTTAATAGACTTCGCAATCTTCACAACATTATTATCATAGAAATACAATCCTGTTACGGCATAGTTTGATTTTGGCTTCACTGGCTTTTCTTCTATTGATATAGCGCGGTTTTTATTATCAAGATCTACAACACCAAAGTTCTCAGGGTTTTTGACTTGATAACCAAAAACCTTAGCACCTTGGATAAGATTTTTTGCTTCAAGAAGTTTTGGTGAAAATCCATGGCCATAAAATATATTATCCCCAAGAACCAAACAAACAGGGCTATCAGCAATAAACTTTTCACCAATAATAAACGCTTGAGCTAGTCCATCAGGATTAGTTTGAACTTCATAACTTAATTTGACACCAAATTCTTGTCCACTTCCCAGTAATTTTTTAAAATTTGGTAAATCTATTGGATTAGTGATTACTAAAATATCTTTAATGCCAGCCAACATCAAAACAGATAAAGGATAATAAATCATTGGTTTATCATAAATTGGTAGAAGCTGTTTTGATACGCCTTTTGTAATTGGATATAACCTAGTTCCTGAACCACCAGCTAAAATAATTCCCTTCATTCTATTTATTTCCAATTCCATAGCGTTGACGCTTATCTTTTATGTTTTGGCACCATTCCTTATTTTCTAAATACCATTTAACAGTTTTTTCAATCCCACTTTCAAATGTTTCATTTGGTAGCCAGTTTAAATTTTCTTGTATTTTTTTTGCATCTATAGCATAGCGCTTATCATGCCCAGGCCTATCTGATACATGTGATATTAGTGATCTATGTGGTATATATTGAGATAAAGGTATCAACTTATCTAAAAGATCACAAATTATGTTAACAACTTCTATATTCGTTTTTTCATTATGCCCACCAATATTATAAGTTTGACCAATTTTTCCGTTTTCTAATGAAAGGCGAAGAGCTTTTGCATGATCCTCAACATATAACCAATCTCGCACTTGCTTTCCAGAACCATAAATAGGTAACGGCATTCCTTCTAATGCATTCAATATAATCAACGGTATAAGTTTTTCGGGGTATTGGTATGCACCATAATTATTAGAACAATTCGTAATAATCATTGGCAACCCATAAGTTTTATACCATGCACGCACCAGATGATCTGAAGATGCCTTGGATGCTGAATAAGGTGAACTTGGATCATACCTTGTTTCCTCATTAAAAAGACCACTGTCATCAAGATCACCATAAACTTCATCTGTGGACACATGGTGAAAAACAAATTTATCTTTTTTATCAGGAATTAAATTATTCCAATAATTGCGAGAAATTTCAAGTAAATTGAACGTACCAACAATATTAGATTTAATAAAAATTGACGGATCATCTATTGATCTATCAACATGTGTTTCTGCAGCTAAATGCATAACAGCATGAGGTTGATAACGATCAAAAGTCTCTTTCAATTGCACACTATCACAAATATTCACCTGTACAAATGTGTATCTGTCACTATCAGCAATTGAACTCAAAGACTGTAAATTACCTGCATATGTTATATCGTCTAAGTTAATAACATCATGTGTAGTATCATTTATATACTGACGTATTACTGCAGACCCAATAAACCCAGCTCCACCAGTTATAAGTATTCTCATATTAATTATCCACTCAACTAATTAACCAAAACTTAACGATTTCATACAATAATTAAAACTTAAATAAAAAAAATTTATATATTACAGACTTGCCTCTTTTATTAAAAGATATCAATATTATAAAAAGATAAGAGCTCCATGATGACTAAGAACACACCAATAATTGCAAGATCAAAACCTGCAAACTTCAATTGGGAAGATCCATTTTTATTAGAAGATCAACTCTCTGAAGAAGAGCGCATGATAAGAGATACTGCAAAAGCTTATTGCCAAGATAAGTTAACGCCAAGAATCATTGAAGCTAATCGCAATGAAATATTTCATAAAGAAATTATGAATGAAATGGGCGAATTAGGTTTGCTTGGTTCAACAATACCAGAAGGATATGGCGGTGTTGGTGCAAACTATACATCCTATGGCTTGGTAGCTCGAGAAGTAGAGCGCGTTGACAGTGGATATCGCTCAGCCATGTCTGTTCAGTCATCATTAGTAATGCATCCAATTTTTGCATATGGAGATGATAAACAACGAACCAAATATTTGCCTAAATTAGCATCCGGAGATTTAATCGGATGTTTTGGCCTCACTGAACCAGATCATGGTTCAGATCCAGGCGGTATGTTAACCCGGGCAAAAAAAGTAGACGGGGGTTATTTAATTTCAGGTGCAAAAAATTGGATTACAAATTCACCGATCGCTGATGTTTTCATAATTTGGGCAAAATCTGATGCTCATGACAATAAAATCAAAGGATTTATATTAGAGCGCGGAATGAAAGGGTTAGTATCTCCTAAAATTGAAGGTAAATTTTCATTACGCGCCTCAACAACTGGTATGATTCAAATGGATGAAGTATTTGTTCCAGAAGAAAACATCCTTCCTAATATTTCTGGCCTGGCTGGTCCATTCGGATGCTTAAATCGTGCCCGCTATGGGATTGCTTGGGGCACAGTGGGTGCTGCAGAATTTTGTTGGCATGCAGCAAGGCAATATACAATGGACCGCAAACAATTTGGCAAACCATTGGCTCAAACGCAGCTTATCCAAAAAAAATTAGCTGACATGCAAACTGAAATTTCCTTAGGCTTACAAGGATGTTTGCGTATGGGGCGTTTATTTGATGAACATAAAGTTCCTGCTGAATTAATAAGTTTAATGAAACGTAATAATTGTGGCAAAGCGTTAGATATTGCTCGCACAGCCCGTGACATGCACGGTGGAAACGGTGTTTCAGATGAATATGGTGTAATACGTCATGTCATGAATTTAGAAGCTGTTAATACGTATGAAGGTACGCATGACATTCATGCATTAATACTTGGTCGTGCACAAACAGGCCTGCAGGCATTTTTCTAAGTTACCTTAAAAATTAAATGATATAGCGTTATCTCAGATCAAATAAGCTTGAAATCTAATTATAATATTTATGCTTAACTATATTATGTGATTAAATTCATAAAATCATATATTTATCTGAGACTAACTATGCATTGCCAACGTTAAAAATTCTTAACGTCGCGTTATATACAATTCTTGTCGATATATATCCTTGATTTTTATCAAGAATCATCAATAATGTCTCCACTTGGGGGAGTTACAAAATTAATTGTAATGATGAATCCATCACAAACATGGTTAAAAATTTAAAGTTTTAACCGTATCGGGAGAATAATATGATTAAAAAATCTTTAACTAATCTAGCGATCGCAGCAACACTTGCGACAGCTGGAACAGCAGCTTTTGCTGACTGTGGTGATGTTCAAATAGCAGAAATGAACTGGGCATCAGCTGAATTAATGGCAAATGTAGACAAAATCATTCTTGAGAATGGTTATGGATGTAACGTGGAACTAGTTCCAGGTGCAACTATGACTTCATTCGCATCTATGAATGAAAAAGGGCAACCTGACGTAGCTCCAGAATTATGGATCAACGCTGTTCGTGACCCATTAAATGCGGCTATGGATGAAGGCAGACTACATTCAACAAATGCTGGCCCAATCACTCAGCTAGGTGAAGGTTGGTGGGTAACTCCTGCATTCCAAGCAGCACACCCTGAATTAGACACAGTTGTAAAAATCTTAGAGCGTCCAGACTTGTTCCCAGATGCTGAAGATCCAAGCAAAGGTGCTTTTATTGGTTGCCCAGCAGGTTGGGGTTGCCAATTGGCAAACGCAAACTTGTTCAGAGCATTTGACATGGAAGCGAAAGGTTGGACATTAGTTGATCCAGGCTCAGCTGCTGGTTTAGACGGTTCAATTGCTAAAGCTGGTGATCGTGGTGAAAATTGGTTTGGTTATTACTGGTCTCCAACTGCAATGGTTGGAAAATATGGCCTAATTCCAATTGACTTTGGTGTACCTTTCGCAGGCACTGACAACTGGGATGGTTGTATTGTTAAAGCAGAGCAAGATTGTGCTGACCCACAAGCAAGTGCTTGGACAGTATCTGAAGTACACACAATCATTACTGATAGCTTGAAAAATAAAGGCGGCATTGCTGTTGATTATTTAGAAGCACGTACGTACCCAGGTCCAATCATGAACGCAATGTTAGTATACATGGGTGAAGAACAAGCTGGTGGCGAAGATGCTGCTATTGAATTCTTAATGCAGCACGAAGACTTATGGTCATCTTGGGTTTCTGCAGATGCTGCTGCAAAAATCAAAGCTGGATTATAATATATAACTTTTCAAAACACCGGTTAGATTGATTTCTAGCCGGTGTTTTTATTTATCAAAAGAATGGAATTATTTAATGTCTCTTATTGATTGGAATAAACTCACCATAACCGAACCACCCGTTTTACCCAGAGAGCTTCTTAGAAATTTCAAAAAAGGCATTGATGGTGCTTTTAGAGATTTTTCTCGAACATACGGTGAGGCATTAGAAAACTTTTTTAATCCATTATTAATGTTTTTAAAATGGTTTCAGGATTTATTGGTAGCAACACCCTGGCCAATAATCCTTTTGATTATTGGAGGACTTTCTTGGATTGGCTCTAGAAGTTGGAAAATGTCAGTAGGTGCTGTTTTGGCATTTGTTGCAATTGGCTGGATGGATATGTGGGAAGATACTATGGC
>Ga0206127_1000561_pt1 | contig 44813 bp, 53 predicted proteins | sample Helgoland_Spring_6_FD_148646 | JGI IMG/M metagenome (GOLD analysis project Ga0206127, IMG submission 148646) | Pelagic subsurface seawater microbial communities from Kabeltonne, Helgoland, North Sea - Helgoland_Spring_Bloom_20160419_1 | ecosystem: Environmental > Aquatic > Marine > Epipelagic ...
CCTCGCTGGCCGAAGGCCTGCAGCGGCTCAAAGATGCCGACAGGGTAGTTGCGCACAATCTCATCGGGTTTGATTTCTGGGCACTGAGGAAACTGCACCCGGACGTCATCACGCTCAATAAATGCTGGGACACATTAATCGTCAGCCAGCTGCTGGACCCTGAGCGTCGATCGCACGCGATCAAATCATTCGGGGCCGAGTACGGAGCACCGAAGGGCGACTTCAAAAACTTCCTGATGGAGCCTGAGCCCGACAAAACACGGGCCGAGGTGTTTAAAGAAATGTTCGACTATTGTGAGATCGACGTCGAGATCAATATCCGGATCTATAAGGAGCTGCAGAAACAGCTCAAGGCCGATCTGGTCCACAACAAAATCGACTGGCGACAGGCCATCGATCTCGAGCACAAAACCTGCTGGTGTCTATCGCTGCAGAGTGCTCACGGGTTTCGACTGGACCTCGATGCTGCCAGAGATCTCGAGGGCAAGCTCCGCGAGGAGTCAATCATGCTCGAGCGTGATCTGCAGGACACGTTCCCGCCAAAGTACATCCCGGCCAAAGGCAACTGGACGCACGAGGAGCATCGCTGGGCCAACATTGAAACAACGACACCCAAGGTCGGCAACAAGACCCGGGGGATTGTCGCGGGCGCACCCTACACCAAAATTGCGCTGCAGGTGTTCAATGCCGGGTCGCGGATGCAGATCGTTTATCGATTATCAAGCAAGTACCAAAAATGGAAACCCAGCAAGTTCACCCCCAGCGGCATGGCTCAGATCGATGAGTCGGTCCTGAAGAACATGCGGGTCCCCGAGGCCACGCCGCTGAGTCGTTATTTCACGGTGACCAAGAGCCTCTCGCAGCTTGCTGATGGCAAGAACGGTTGGCTCAAGCTAGAGAAGGATGGACGGGTTCATGGCCGGGTCAAATCGGTCGGCTGCCGAACTCACAGGATGTCGCATTTTTATCCGAACATGGCTCAGGTCGAGAAGAAGGACATTCGGATGCGACAGGTCTGGGTTCCTGACCACGGTCACAAGCTGGTCGGCTGCGATGCCTCCGGGCTCGAGCTGCGGATGCTGGCGTCCTTCCTTGCAATCTGGGACGGTGGCAGCTATGCCGAGGCGGTCATCCACGGGAACAACTCGGAGGGCACCGACGCCCACTCAAGGACCCAGAGACTCGCCGGGCTCTATGACAGAAACAGCGCGAAATCTCTGATCTACGCATATTTGTATGGTGCCGGGAATCTGAAGCTCGCCGAGATATTGTCGGACGATGCCAAGAAGGCAGGACAGTCCCCCAAGGCAATCAACCACAAGAACGGGAAGGTCGTCCGGGACAAACTGCTCAAGGGTATCACTGGGCTCGAGAACATCATCGCTGTCAGTCAGGAACGGGACAAACGGCAGAAGTGGCTCAAGGGTCTGGACGGTCGCAAGATAGCAACCAAAGGGCAGCACTCAGCTCTCAACACGCTGCTGCAGGGTGCTGGTGCCGTCGTCATGAAACAGGCGCTCGTGGAGTTCCATTTCAACGTCCTGCCTGCTCTCGGTCTGGTTGATGCTGACCACATGCCTGTCGGCTGGAACTATGTGGCCAACGTCCACGATGAGGTCCAGATGACTGCACAACCGGACATTGCCGACACACTCGGCAGCTCATTCTCAAAAGCAATCGAAATGGCTGGGGTCACTCTGAATCTCAGGTGCCCACTCGCCGGGGAACATATGGTCGGCAGCTCATGGGCTGATACTCACTAGGAGACGAAAATGGAACCAATTAACAAGGTGGCGCTGCTCGACGCAGACGTCATCAACTACGTTGCGAGCTCATCAGCACAGCGGGATTTTGGTGGTGAGATCTGGACTGATATCAGTTCGGCAATCGCCGAGGCTGAGGAACAGATTGAGAAGGAGATGCGACAGGCTGGCTGCAACTCGGTCATCCTCGTCTACTCACCAAAAACATCAACCAACTGGCGCAAGCTGGTCATGCCTGCCTACAAGATGAATCGCAAAGCAAAGCCGAAGCCTATTTGCTATGGGGAGCTGCGCACAGCACTCGAGGCACGTTATGACCACATCTCTATCGACTGGCTCGAGGGCGACGATCTGTTCCACATGCTCCATCGGAAGATCCCGGACAGTGTGATTGTGTCAATCGACAAAGACATGTTCACGCTCCCGGATGCTCAATACTTGCGGCCACATGTCATGGCGTGGCCTGAGTACACCACAGAGTCCGAAGCCAATCATTTCTGGCTGTCGCAGGTGCTCATGGGTGACAGCACGGATGGCTACAAAGGGCTGATGGGCACGGGTCCTAAAGGTGCGCACGCCATACTCAGGGAATTCTGGGTCGGGGAGGATTTCTGGTTTCCCGAGGCGTGGGAAGCTGTTGTGGCAGCCTACAAAGCAAAAGGACAAACCAACTACCTCGAGCAGGCTCAGATGGCTCGTATCCTTCGCGAGGGCGACTACGACAGTGTGAACAGGCGCATCCGGCTATTCAACCCGGACGAGGAGCAATGGTTGGACCTCCCAGAGGTCTGATCGGTCACACAAACCCTCCCTATAGAAGGGGGAATCGATTTTACATGTTGCAACCACGTCGATGTCCCAAGTGACTGCCACGGAACCTAATTCGGAGCCTGTATTCCACAGAGAACGCCGCTACACCCAACCTTCGCCGAATAGGCCAGACTTTCATGGAGTCTGACCGCATTTACATCAAAAGCAGCCCGAGACCTCAAAGCCTCGGGCTTTTTTTCAGTCAGAATCTGAGGAGATTACATTGACACAACTAATCGCATTAACTGGACCCGCAGGTTCCGGAAAAGACATTACGGCTGCAAAAATGATGCAGCAAATCATACACCGCAATCCCAGAGTGATTATTCGGACATTGTCATTCGCAGATCCGATCAAAGCCGCCGTTTCAATGATATTGGACTGCGATGTTTCTGATTTTGAACAAAGAGACTTTAAAGAAACAAATTTGATCGATTCTCATGATCTGATGGCCAGCCCACGGCAAATGATGCAGCTGCTCGGTGATGAGTGGGGCAGGCAGCTGATCGATCCAGAGATATGGATAAAACTGGCCACCCACAAGCTGAACCAGTTCAAAATGTTCAACGTCGATTTCGTTTTCATCACTGACCTCAGATATGACAATGAGCACAAGTTCGTTTTAAATAACGGCGGTAAGGTTATCGGAATCAATAGAAGTGCTGCAGCGCCCATCTCAGAGCACGCCTCTGAGGGCGGCCTCTCAGCACCCACCTGCTACACGATAGACAATAACGGGAGCCTAGACCACCTATGCAATGAGGCCCTAGAGGTGGTGAAGATCCTGCAGCCTGACACAGTGTGCCGATCTCTCAACGATGCCACCGCTGCAGAGTGGGACCGTGTGGCCCGCAGTGCCTAGAGCAGCCCCTGCTGCATGTAGCACCCCTATGTGTGCAGGTATGGCTATCAAGGGCACCAGATGCCCACCCTGCACACAGGAGGCCGTCTCTACCTACACCGTCACAGATGAGCGTGTGCAGCTTAATAAGTTCTATCAAGGCAAGGTGTGGCGCTCAATCAGTAAGGCCTACCGCAGGAGGCACCCTGTGTGTGTGCATTGTATGGCTGCAGGCAGGGCCACCCCTGCTGACATGGTGGATCACATCATCCCGGTGCGTGTGCAGTGGGAGCTTAGGCATGACGCCAAGAATCTACAGGCACTATGTCACCCATGCCACAACGCCAAGACCAAGCGGGACAGGCTGCGCAGGAGCTAATACAACGCGATCTGAGAGGCTCTCCAACGACTACGCCGATAATCTAGCACATAATCTGGCGTCCACTGGAGAGCCTCTCAGGGGCCTCTGGAGGGGAGGGGGGCCTTCCAATACCTGCGGCACCGCGTCTGGACAGCGCACCCCAGCTCGATCTCTTTTAATGTCAGTATGCGATCATTTTTTGATCAGCCCACAAATCATGATAAATCATGAAATATTCCAACTTTTCCCCGAGTCCGTCAGGACTTACCCGACAGAGGGCAAATCTGTGAAAACTCCAAACATCAGCCAAAAGGCGGCCAGAGACACCCCTTTGACCTGAGAGCCAAGGAGCTCAGCGCATCGCGCTCCACAGAGTTTGCAACAATCGCGAGTTTGCGGATCTCGCACAGCCATGACCTCCTCACATGGTCCCGGACCGTCTCCCCGGCCAAAACCGCCCTAATTTAGCCACAGCTGAGGAGCATACAATGGCAGGACGTAAACGAAAGCCCGAGGCACTCAAAAAACTCGAGGGAACATTCCGAAAGGACCGGGCGCAGGACACCGTGACCGTTCCGGCAGGAATACCGACCAAACCTGCATGGACTGACCATGATCCAATCGCGTCTGCGCTATATGACCAAGTCGCGACCCACTGCTACAGCATGGGTGTAGGGACCGAGGTTGATGCCATCGGCTTCGCATTGCTGTCGGACCAGCTGTCGATGTATCTCCGGCTGCGTGCTGTCGTGAATAGCGAAGGCCTAATGGTACAAAGTGAAGGATCACAGGGTCAGGTAAAAAACAGACCTCACCCGGCAATTGCCCAGATGAACATCAGCTATTCCAACATTGTGAAGATGATGGGCGAATATGGTCTCACCGCATCCGCACGGACGAAAGTGGACGCATCAAAACCGATCGAGATCGATTCCTTTGATTCATTTTTAGCCGGATAATTATACAGTAACTCATCGTTATAAAGTTGTTGACAGGTCCTGTAAGCTCTACTAATATGTGCGCATATTCAGTAACTTACTAACCCGGAGCAACAACATGAAAACAGTCATCAACTATATCCCAAGCGCTACATTCGACGAAGCATTAGCAAAATCAGCAGAGATCTCTGGTGTGGAATTCTACAAAGACTATGAGAACTGCTACGAGCCTAAGAGATTCACCCGCGAAGCTCTTAACAATGATCGTGGGTTCTTTGTTTGTAAGGTCACGGGTTCTATCTACTACATCTACAAGAATGTGACAAAAGACGGTCGCTACGGTGCGGGTGAGGAACTATTCCACAAACTAGAGCTGCATACTTCAATCAGTGCTGGCCCTTTCAGTGCTGTAGTCATCATGAAGCACATCGAAGGTTTTGAGGAAATTTTCAAAAACGAGATAACTATCATTCCTAGAGACTGGGACCGCTGCCAGCAGAACCGAAAGCATTTTGCTGACATAGGGCAGATAGTGACCACACTGTAGGGCCTAACGCCTTAACCCCCCCCCAAAGAGCCGCACATGTTGCGGTTTTTTCGTTTTAAAAACCAAAGGATCAACTATGAAAAAGCCAATCGTTTATGAGTGGTGTGAAACAGCCCGGCGCTATGTCGCCCCAGCACCTGCCCCAGCACCTGCTCCAAAACCCGCCCCAAAGCCAGCAAAAAAGAACAAATAAAAACCCTAGCACAAGGAGACAACTATGCTGCAACACGACTCCACGGGCTGGAACTATGCGGAACGTGTTGTCTCTGGTGAACAACCAGCAGCGCAGCCGCTAGTTCACGCCTGCACCCGCGCCCTTGAGGATCGGCGCAAACACAAAAACAAAAGCTCCCAATTTCACTACGACGCAGAAGCTGCGAACCGGGTGATCAAATTTTTCGCATTCCTCAAGCACCTGAAGGGTCCGCTCGCCGGGAAGCCCATCGAGCTCGCCGACTGGCAGATGTTTATCATTTCCCAGCTCTATGGCTGGATGCGGACGTCTGACGGATACCGGAGATTTCGGACCGCCTATGTCGAGGTGCCCCGCAAGTCTGGAAAATCGACATTCTGTTCGGGTCTGGCGCTATATCATCTAATCGCTGATTTTGAATCAGCGGCTGAAATTTATGCCGCGAGTACCACGAGGGACCAAAGTCGGATCGTGTTCGGGGACGCGCAGGCCTTTGTTAAAAAATCACCTGAATTGCTGCAGCACCTCAAGGTCCACAGATCCGCAATTCACCACGACGCCTCCGGGTCAAAGTTCGAGCCCCTGTCGTCAGATGCTGGATCTCTGGAAGGTCGAAGCCCGAGTTTCACCGTGGTCGATGAATTACACGTTCATAAAACGGCAGAGATCTGGAACGTCCTAACCATAGCAGGGGGCGCGAGGGCCCAACCGATCACATTCGCAATTTCAACGTCCGGGACCAATCGTGAGGGCATTTGCTACGAGGTTCGCGAATATTGCATCAAGATTATGGACCCGACTCTGGATATTCACGACGACACATTTTTTGCGGCAATATGGACCATCGACGCCGACGATGACTGGACGGACCCCGAAGTCTGGAAAAAAGCAAATCCCTCCTATGGGATCAGCGTGTTCCCGGATGACCTCGAGAGAATGGCGCTGCAAGCCAAAGAGTCGCCGACTGCTGAAACCAATTTTCGGACCAAACGACTCAACCAATGGATGTCGAGCTCCGCTGCGTGGATTACCTCTCACGACTGGGACGAGTCCAAAGGCGATCGGCCACCGATCAGTCACTTTAAGGGTAAACCCTGCTACATAGGTCTGGATCTCGCGTCGGTTTCTGACTTTGCCTCGATGGCTCTTATTTTCGTCGAGGACGGCAAGCTATACCCATATCTGCAGCACTATCTCCCGGAGGACACTGTGGACAACGCCACCGGGTTCATCGGCAATAAATATCGAGAATGGAGAGACGCCGGGTACATTACAACGACCGAGGGCAACATCACAGATCTCAGCTATATCGAGGAAGATGTGATGAAAGCTATGGGAACTTATAACGTGCGCGAAATTGCATATGACGCCTATGGCGCAACACAGCTGTCAGCTTCCCTAATTGAAAAGGGGGCCCCGATGGTGAAGTTCGCGCAGGGAATCATGTCAATGTCAGATCCATCAAAAGAGCTCGAGAAGGCCGTCAAGGCTCGCAATATTATCCACGGTGGTGATCCGGTTTTATCGTGGATGGTCAGTAATTGCGTCCTGTTTATAGACCCGAACGACAATATCAAAATCAAAAAGGACAGCGACAAGAACAAGATCGACGGCGTCATCGCTCTGGTGATGGCTCTGGGCAGGCTCAAGGTCAACGGAGGCCTGCAGCTAGATGTTTATCGATCTCGAGGGATTCGCACCTTATAACTTATACAGGAGGCCGTGATGGCTTTATTCAACTGGCGCAAACAGAAAGCCGCGCCAATATCACTACCGTTTAACAGTTCGGCCCTGTCGGACTTTTTTGGCAGTGTTTCAGGAGCCACAAGATCGGTGACCAATGAGCAGGCCATGCGCATGAATACCGTTTACAGCTGCGTGAAGGTCCTCTCTGACACGATGGCGACGCTGCCGTGTCATCTCTACCGGGACACACCAGCAGGACGGGAGGCGCACATCTCCGCTCCGCTTTATACCCTAATGATGAGCAGCCCCAACGACTACCAGACTGGCTCTGAGTTTTTCAGCTATGTCATGGTAAATCTCTGCCTTTCGGGCAACTTCTATGGCTACATAAACCGCACGAGCTCGGGGAAAGTCGTCGAGATCCTACCATTAAAAACTGAGAACGTATCGGTCCAGCAGGACTCGAAATACAACGTAGTTTATGTCGTCACCTTCGACAATGGCGATCAAGACGTGATGAGCCCTGACCAGATCCTACACATCCGAGGCATGTCCCTCGATGGTGTGACAGGTGTCTCGCCTATCCAATACAATGCCAACACAATCGGCGCCGGAATGGATGCCCGGGACTACGCGGCCAACGTATTCACAAACGACGCAACGCCTCGAGGTGTTCTCCACACTGACGGCATTCTCGACGATGACTCATTTGAAAACATCAAAGCCAGCTGGAACGCCAGCCACGGTGGTGTCGGTAATTCGCACAAAGTCGCCATCTTGGAGCAGGGTCTGAAGTTCTCACCTGTATCGATGACGCCTGACCAAGTGCAGCTGCTGGACTCTCGGAAATACACTCGATCTGAGATCTGCGCAATGTTCCGGGTGCCGCCCTTCATGATTGGCGATCTGGACCGAGCCACCTTTTCAAATATCGAGCATCAGGATCTCGCATTCTATAAAGCAACGATGCTCCCCTATCTGATGCTGATCGAGGCCCGGCTAAATAAGGCCCTTTTAAATGTGGCCACGCAGTGCTTTAAATTCGACGTTTCCAACCTGCTGCGCACTGACATGACCACCCGGGTGGCTACCTACAACACCCTGATCACAGCGGGCGTGATGTCACCAAACGAAGCACGCACCGAGCTGGGATATAACCCGCGAGACGGCGGCGATGAGTTTGTCACCCAGTCCAACAATTTACAGTTCGGAGAAGAGTCTCAGGAATTGCCACAGGAGTCAGAAGATGCTGAGGAATAAAATTACGGTAGTCACCGGGGCTCCATGCTCTGGAAAATCGACATACGTCTCAGAACATGGAGCCTCTGGTGACGTGGTCATTGACTATGACGTTCTCGCGCAAGCCTTTGGATCTGAGGTTGCTCATGACACCTCCGGGGCAATTAGGAGAGTGGCTCTCAATGCTCGAGAGGAGGCGATTAAAACCATTATAGAGGGCATTGAGTCGCCTGCGTGGATTATCCACACAACCCCAAGAGAGGACTGGCTCAAGGCCTATCAGGATGCGGGCGCGGTTTTCCACAAAATGGAAACTACGCAAGAAGAGTGTCTCGACAGGGCAGTAGCAGATGGTCGACCTGAAGGCACTGAGGCGGCTATTAAAGACTGGTATTTAAAACAAACAACTAACAAATCAAACAGGGATAAAACAATGGCAGTGAAAAAAATGATTCTCGCCTTTGATTCCAAATCATTTACTCTCGATGAATCAGACGAGCGAAAGTTCTCAGGATATGCGAACACGTTCGATCATCAGGACCGTCACGGGGACATTACCCAGCGCGGCGCATTCATTAAGTCCATCGCCAACCACTCGGCAGCCGGGACCAAAGTCAAAATGCTCGCTCACCATGACACCACTCGACCCATCGGGGTCTGGACGTCGATGCGCGAGGACGACAAGGGTCTCTATGTTGAGGGTCGTTTGACCAAAGGCGTGCGCGATGCCGATGAGGCCTATGCACTATTAAAGGACGGAGCACTCGATGCGATGTCCATCGGATACCGGGTTATGCGCGAAGAGTACGACCGGAAATCCGGCGCAAATTTACTTCATGAAATAGACCTTCATGAAATATCTCTGGTAGCAATACCGGCAAACCAAGAGTCTGTCGTGACCGCCGTAAAATCGGACCACGACATTCGATCGCTAGAGAAGGCCCTGCGTGATGCAGGTGTTTCTCGAAAGGACGCCAAGGCCATTCTGGCCAAAGGTTTCTCCGCGATGGACGAGGCGCGTGATGCTCCAGAAATCGACTCAAAATCTACAGACGAAGACGCTCAATTCGAGCTGAAGCGGATGTTACAAATCATAAATGGGAAATAAAATGACTGATGTAATTGTTGAAAAGCAGACTGAAGAAGTGACGTTGAAAGCCGTTGCTGACGCACTCGAATTGTCTACTGCACACACAGGTGCGCTTATTGAAACTAAAGCCACTGTTAGCGCTGTTGCAGCTGTAAAAGCGGACGCTGACGCTCAAATCAAAAACCTCAATGAAAAGATGGAAGCGCTCGAAGCAAAAGCCGACCGCCCAGCACTCAAAACCTCATCAATTAAGGAATCCAACACAATGGACAACAAAGACATGCTTGCGACATTCGCTCGCAAAGGCGTCGAAGGACTTCGCGCTAAAGCTGCTGACGTACAAATCTCTGTAGACGCACAAGGCGGATACGCACTACCTATCGAAGTAAGCCGCAACATCATCGAGCTGCAGCACGAGTCAAGCCCGATTCGTCAGCTAGTTGGTGGCATCTCTACTTCAACAACTGATTACAGCCAGCTGGTTTCTCTTGGTGGTTCTGCTTCTGGTTGGGTTGGTGAGACTGCAGCACGTCCGAACACTGGCAGCCCAGAGCTTGCCAAGATCTCAGCTGTCTTTGGTGAGGTATACGCATCTCCCAAGGCATACCAGCACGTCCTCGAAGATTCATTCTTCAACGTCGAAGCATGGTTGGCTGGTGAGGTTGCTCGTGAATTCTCTGAGCAAGAGAACAGCGCATTCTTGAATGGCAACGGCACCAATAAGCCTGTCGGAATCCTGAATGGTCTGGACACGACTTCTGCATACACAGCCGCTGACACGACTCGTGACTTTGGTAAGTATCAGGTTATCAAATCCGGTGTTGCCACTAATTTGGGTGCTACTTCTGACGCTGTGATCAACCTGCTGCGCTCAGTAGTTCTGAACACTAAAACTGGCTATCTTGGCAACGCTAAGTGGATGATGAGCCGTGCGACTCACAACGTACTGGTCGATCTAAAGACCACCGACGGTGAATACTTCCTACAGCGTGACATCACTGAAGCTGCTGCTGGTCGCATTTTCGGATACGAGATTGTGATCAACGAAGATATGGCCGAAATCGGTGCTGGCAACATGCCTATCGTGTTTGGTGACTTCGCAGCTGGCTATCAGGTTGTGGACCGTGTTGGCGTTTCTATGCTTCGCGACCCATACAGCGCTCATGGTGCTATCAGCTTCTACACACGCAAGCGTGTTGGCTCAATGTTATTGAACACCGAAGCTCTGAAGGTAGTTGCAATCGCAGCTTAATTTTAGACGCTCAAAATTGGTCGGCCCTTCGGGGTCGGCCTCTTATTAAGCATAAGACCCGCAACCGGGCAGTTATCTACCGAATCACAAAAATTATGGAGGCCCACATGGCCACTTTCGACAACATTGCGTCGTCGTTCAATGGGGTGCAGACAACATTCGCCCTCGCCGTCGGTGGGTCCCCCTACGCCTTCCCAGTACAACGCACACTCGATATTTCAGTCGGCGGGGTGCTCAACTATGAGGGAACGGACTACACGATCGCAGGCAGCGACATTATTTTCAATGTCCCCCCACTAAGCGGCAACACGTTCGCAGGGGAGATCAGTGATCTTGACGTCCAATACACCAGCATCATCAACACGCCCCAAATTGCGAATGGCGAAACCACAGCGACTCAGGGTCAGTCTGTTTTTAACCTGACCGGGGTGAGTGGTACGCCTTTTAATATCCATGTGCATCTCAACGGCGTCAAACTGACTGGCGTTGATTTTTCTGCGCAGTATCTCGGCTCAGCCGACACTCTCAAGATCACTTTAATCAGTGCAGCTAATGCTGGCGACATCCTCGCTCTCTCTACATCACACCAAGGTGGCAGCTCCGCTGCTGTCAGCTCGGGCGCGATAGTAGGGAACGATTTGATCTTATATTTAACCGATGGCACCAATGTGACCATCGATGTTTCCGCTTTAACTTAATACTAAAGGCCAAATTTTATGTCCAAAGCAAGACAAATTGCGAATCTATTGGCAGACCTAGACGACGTCGCCACATCCGGCCAATATGCGGATCTCGCAGGAAACCCGTCGGCTGTTTCTACATTTACAAATGACAGTGGCTACATTACCGCCGCTGCGCTGCCGACTAATGTGTCGGAGCTGAGCAACGACAGCAGCTACGCAACCACAACTCAGGTGGCAGCAGCTGTCTCTGATCTCGTAGACGCTGCGCCTGCAGCTCTTGATACTCTAAACGAGCTGGCTGCAGCCCTTGGCGACGATGCCGATTATGCAGCATCTACCGCTACGGCTATTGGATTAAAAGCCAACCAGTCACAAGTGACATCAATTGCCAGCACACAGTCAACAGACGGTGGTCGAATCACTGTGCTGGAAGCTCAATACAGAGCCACTGCTGAGCACACCGCAACCGCTGGACAGACAGCACTCACAATCAGTGGTTTGTCAGCGCAGCCCTCTGACCTCGAAGTCTTCATGAATGGCATCCGGTTAGCATCAAGCGACTACAGCTCAACATACGCCTCTAACGTCTCTACCGTGACTCTCGGTGAGGCTGCTGTTGTGGGCGATGTGTTTGAACTCGTCGCGTGGAAAATTTAATTTAGCAGGTGCAAATAGTGCCTCGAATAATAGGGAATAATTATGAGTAAAGCACGCGACTATGCGGATTTACGCAACGACCTCGACGATGCTGCTTTCAGTGGTAATTACTCCGATTTGGAGGGATTGCCAACAATTCCGACGGCACTATCTCAGCTTACAAACGATTCCGGGTATTTAACATCGGGCGCAACAGGTCCTGCTGGTGCTACTGGCCCACAAGGTGCAACAGGTCCTGCTGGTGCTGACGGTGACGATGGTGCTACTGGACCACAAGGTCCTCAAGGGAACACTGGTCCTCAAGGGCCTACAGGTCCCACGGGTGCAAACGGTGACGATGGTGCTACCGGGCCGCAAGGAGCTACTGGATCACAAGGTCCCCAAGGGAACACTGGCGCACAAGGTCCACAAGGTGACACTGGTGCTGCTGGTGACGATGGCGCTACAGGCGCACAAGGTCCGCAAGGCAACACTGGTGCTACAGGTCCACAAGGTGCCACTGGCGCTGCTGGTGACGATGGCGCTACAGGCGCACAAGGTCCACAAGGCAACACTGGTGCTACTGGGCCTCAAGGCGCTACTGGGCCTCAAGGCGCTACTGGGCCGCAAGGACCACAAGGTAATACCGGAGCGACCGGACCTACTGGAAGTCAAGGACCCCAAGGAAACACCGGGCCTCAAGGTGCCACTGGAGCTGCAGCACCCACGCTGCACGCAGTGGTTTCATCAATACCCACAAGTGGGACTGGTTACCCAGTCGGACATATTTGGTATGTAGTATGACTATTCGAGTGCGCACAACTTCAGGCCTTGCTGAGCCAAGTCAAATTGTACTAAAGGCAGCAGCCGGAACACTGCGGGCGGTGAACAATATCATCGTCTGGGACGGTTCCACACTCAACACGGCGTGGTCCGCAATCTACAACACCAGCCGGGCGACAACTACAGCTTTCACGACTGCATTTAATACAGCATTTGGCACGACGTATTCTACGTCGCGATCTACCACAACAGCCTTCAACACCTCGAGGTCGACTGTTTCGACGTTTGCGACACAGCGCGAAACGACCTCAGCGTTTAACACCGCCCGGACAACTGTATCGACGTTTAACACCTCGATCGACACAGTGACAGCTTTTAACACGGTACGGGATACTGTGAGCACATGGAACACAGCCAGATCGACGACGACAGGTTTCAACACCTCTCGATCTACTGTTTCAACATTTAACACCGCTCACACAACTGTCACGGGTTACAACACACAGCTCGCGACGACTACAACATTTAACACGTCGCAGTCGACTGTGACCGCGTTTAATACAGCGCACGCCACGGGCACATCCAAGGCCACGACGACTGCATTCAACACCACGACCAGCTTCAACACTGCAACTGGAACGGCGCACAGCACGACCACCACGTTCGGAACTAGCCGGGCTACGGGAACAAGCCGCAGCACAACGACGGCGTACAATAGCGTTTTTGCAACGAGCCGAGCCACGGGCACAGCACGTTCAACGACTACAACATTCGCCACAGCGCGCGCCACAGGAACCTCCCGGGCGACGACGACGACCTATGGCACCTCGAGGGTGACGGGAACAAGCCGCAGCACCACGACAACCTTCGGGACAAGCCGCTTGACCGGAACATCACGGGCGACGACGACGGCCTACACAACTACCTATGGAACGAGTAGGGCGACAGGGACCTCTCGGGCGACGACGACGGCCTACACGACTACCTATGGAACGGGTAGGGCGACAGGAACCTCCCGGGCAACGACGACGGCCTACACAACTACCTATGGAACGAGTAGGGCTACAGGGACATCGCGTGCAACAACAACTTCCTACACGACTACCTATGGAACGAGTAGGGCGACAGGAACCTCAAGAGGAACGTCTCGCAGCACCACGACGTCCTATAACACCGGTGTTACGACCTATCGCAGCACATACTGGTCAGCAGCCACTCAAAAGAGCACGACCACAACTTTTGGCACGACGCATGCGTTCACCGGATGGTTTGCGACCACTGTTAAAATTGTCCCAGACAACAATGCGTGGACAGTTTCGAGCGCAGGGTCTGCCTTTATTCATTGGCCCTACAACGTATACGCAGCCACCGGATTATCGACGGCTGCAACATCGCACACGGTCGGTGGTTATTATTATCAGCGAGGCTCATTTATTGGGACCCACAAATTTAAGGGTGTTCTTTCGCACAGGTATCGAATAAGACGCCGAGTTTCTGGCACTTATAACACCTCTCGAACCACGACAACTGCGGGCACCACAGGTGGTAGCTATGCAAAAAGATGGACGACACAGCGCGGAACCTCGAAGGCAACAACGACAGCGTGGACCACGTCGTTCAACACCACGACCGGCTTCAACACGTCGCATGGCACGTCGCACGCTACGACAACGTCGTTTAACACGACCACAGGCTTCAACACGTCGCATGGCACGTCGAGAGCTACAACAACGTCGTTCAACACCACGACCATCTTTAACACGTCGCATGGCACGTCGAAAGCTACAACAACGTCGTTCAACACCACGACCGGCTTCAACACGTCGCATGGCACTTCGAGGGCTACAACAACGTCGTTCAACACCAGCACTGGATTTAACACGGCCAGAGCCACGACAACGTCGTTCAACACCACCACTGGCTTCAACACGGCCAGAGCCACGACAACATCGTTCAACACCTCAACCGTGTATAACACGGCCAAGGCTACGACGACGGCGTTTAACACGACAACAACGTTCAACACGTCCATCGCTACAGCACGCGCAACGACGACGAGTTTTAACACGACGACGGGCTTTAATACGTCACGAGCAACAGTGACTGCGTACAACACCAATAAGGTGACCAGCAGGGCCACAGGTACGTCACGAGCAACGACAACAGCGTTCGCCACGACCACGACCTATGGAACCAGCCGGGCCACCAATTCGGTCTGGGCAACAAGTCGCAGCACGACCAGCGTTTTTGGAACGTCTCACAATACGGCCACGACCTATGCAACAACGGTCGCAACAGCCACTGTGTTTGGGACCTCGCGAGCAACTACCACCACGTTTGCAACGAACCAAACCACGAGCACTACGTTCGGGACCAGCCGTTCGACAAACTCGGTATTTGCGACAAGCCTAGACACTTCCACAATATTTGGGACCAGCACACTCACAGACACTGTGTTTAATACTTCGCTGGACACTTCCACAATATTTGGGACCACCAACGCCACAGCCACAATATTCAACACCAGCAACACAACCAACCGCACAACCTCTAAAGGCACCGCTCGCACAACGAGCTCCGTCGTTTATGAGAGGGTTACCGGGACAGCTGTGGACACTGAGGTCGGATCGGCTGGCGCTGATAATGCACGCTACTGGGACGGATCACAATGGACGGAGACATAGCACTGATGACCACTAAACTCGAGAACACTCTCGAGATAATAATGGACCATTTTCACGATACTGATCAGCGTATTGAGGAGCTGGAAAACCAGATTGAGGAGTTAAAAAATGGCACTAAAACCGATGTCGACAAACGAGTCTCTCGGGAATAAAACGACGCACTTTTTTAAAACTGGATCACTGCTACGAAACCCAGACGACACGCTCGTCGCTGTTCGGGCCCTGCTACCAAAAGAGGGCCCCAACAGCACGCGAGTTGAATACGACCTCTGGTATGACATGGCAGACCCGGACCGTGTCCACGGGTATATGTACACCGACGCGATGGGGAAATTCGTTTATCTACGGGTAGGCGATGTGTCCCGCACGCACGCAATAATGGAAAAGGCCGCCACAAGTCCGATCAGCGACGAGGGGCGGGCTATTCTCAACGATTTAAAAACTACGTCGAGAGACAAATACAAGCTGAGAAAGGCACGAGTCTCACATGATTTTGTCCTGTTTTTAGCTGGAGCAAACATTCTTAACAAAGCTGTGGACTGGGACAAGATAGAAACCTGCGTGAATGCAGGGGCCAAAATCAAATGTCACCCACTGAGCTCACGAGATCTGGTCGCTCTGCTGCACAAAAGATATGGCCGGAACAATGTCCTCGATAAAAATCTATCAGGCTATGACCTGCTTGAAACTGCCAGCCAAATAGGCTGCGCTGAAAATTCTGAGATGGGACTAATTGGGATTGCAAAAGGTAAGACCCTGCACGACATTGGGTGTGGAAATAAGCAGCTAACATACAGCGCAATATATTCTGCCATATGTAACAGCCCGCACACTCAAAGTGATGCACTGGTCCGAATTTTATCTACAAAATGGAGTGGACTGATCCCGGCACATACAGCAAACCCGCAGGAATACGTCGACCAATTTTTTGCAGAATATGGAGATCTGGAACATGTTAAACCTAAATCTCCTAATCATTGACACGCCATTCACGGCAATCACTGAGGCCTCAATTAAAAAAAACATGCCGGGCAAGGGCTACACGATCGTCGGCCTGAATGGTGGGATCATACGCACAGCACTGGAGGAGTGTGACAACGAGCTCACACTGGTTGTGATGGGTGGTGTCATTCTTGAACTGGGACCGGGTGACATCCCGCCGCTGCAAAAGCTCTCAGAGTTTCATATTTGTGCGGCACGCTCTCAGGTCTATTCGGACCACCCGACACTGTCTCGATTTTATAGCTACACCGAGAGCCCCTGCAATCAGGGTCAGGTTGATCTCGGCATTTTCATTATTAATCCAAAGTTGTGGACCACGATCCCGGACAGAGACGCCGGAGCATTGCGCGACAAAAAACTGATGAAGATGCCCCGCTATATGAACCACAAAACCGACATCCTCGTCAGTAATTGTCTCAGTCCCTATGAGGCCCTGAAGTACGGGATGCTCGGCTATATGGCGTCGGCTTTCAATTATCTGGACATTCTTCAAAAAGGCAGCGCCACAACGATTGAGGGCTATGCCTACAGGCTCGACAAGCTCGCAGAATATTCTGACGACCCAGAAATACAAATCCTGGCACTAAAGCCGAGCATAAACAAACTACGAGAACGGCTATTTATAGCCCAGAGGTATCAAGATGGAAGGCGTGATTTTAACCAAACCTAATGAAATTCCTGCCGACGCTGTGGCAGCCATGATTCCAGCGTGCAAGGTCAAATTAATCGAGCAACTGCAGCTGGTGAGAACACCTGAGCTCGACGCATTCGGACATACAGCAATCGAAAATAAAGACGGAGCCACCAGCGTCGAAAGTTATATCCAAGGGGCGCTCGCGGGTCATTGCTCGGATCACTTCCTGAGCTCTGACGCTGACGGACGCCCTCTGGCTTTGATCAGCGGTATTTTGCAGGACGACGGGACATTCATCGCTTTGGTATCGCTACACAACACCGACGCCCAAGGGTCGACCGCCTATGTTTATTCGGATGACTTTTTGGATGACGCCCTGATTGAGCAATATGTCGCGCTCGGTTGTTACCGCTGGGAATGCCGCACAAATATTGGGACACCCCACCCGCAATATTTAAGTGATCAGGGTTTCATCGAGGTCACTGGGCCTGATGATACATATCGCACCTTGCAAGGCCCATTCGGCTGGTAAGGTAACCAACGAAAGGACAAACAATGTCACAAGTACAATTAAACAGGTCGGGTGTCGTCGGACACGTCCCGGCAACCCTGCTCTCCGGAGCGATGTTCTACAACTCAGCCGACGCAAAGTTGTATATCGGAGACATCAGCAACACTCCGACCCTAGTGAGTGACAATCCTCTCGTAATCGCTGCACAGATCGCAACCCTGCAGGCTGAAAGCCGTGAGACTACAGTCTCAGAAACTGCGCCAACAGCAGCGCTGCAGGGAGACCTGTGGTTTGATCTTTCAACGTCCCAATTAAAGTTCTACACGACAGAATGGGTCCAAGCAAACACAGTGCCCACTTCGATCCAAGGGATTCTCGGGGAATACCCTGTCACCACTGATGATTTTTTGAGCCACATTGTCTATGCCACCACAGATGTCGCTGAGCTGAATCAGATGACAATCATGATTGAGGCAGCAACAAATTTTGCTGAGAGATATACAGGTCGAATGTTCATCAGCCGCAGCGTGACTCAGTTTTTTGACAGGTTCCCGCCATCAACAAAAAGCACAAAGCTGCCTATCATTTTGAAAGGAGGGATCAGTGGGAGCGTCACGTCTATCGATTATCTGGATAGCCTGTTTGCATCTCATACTCTACCAGCTGACAAATACAGGGTCCTCGAACGTAATGGCCGCACCCAGATTTATCCGGCACTCGGTAAGGAATGGCCCGTCGATGTCGCCAACGAAGTGGACTCCCTCAGTGTCACTTACATTGTAGGAACAGCAGCTCCAGCAGTACCCGGCGCAATCCAAATGGCCATCCTATTGATCGCAGCAAGTCTTTGGGAAAACCGCGAAAATGAGATCGTCGGGAATAATATCAAGGCCCTGAAACCAGTGATCGCTGCAAAGGATCTCCTCCATCCATACAAGTTGAGGTGATGACATGCGAGCTGGAAAATTAAACAACAAGGCTGAGATATTCATCCCCGCCACAGCGCAAAACTCATTCGGAGAAGTTGAGAGCACATTCGTGTCACTCGGTGTGTTTGCCTGCAGCGCCACGACTAAACCGCGCAGAGAGAGCACCACTGACGAGTCATCAGTCTCAAAGACAGAATTCGACCTTCGGTTCAGATATTACGCGGCGCTGGCCATTCTCCCCCGGTCCGCTTATATCGTCCTGAATGGTCTCACTCTCGAGATCAACTCTGTGGCTAATGTCCAATTAAACAACCGCGAGATCCAGATGATCTGCGAGGAGCGATCATGATTGATATTGACCTCCGGACCCATCTCCTCGCCGATACAGCCATCAGCTCAACTGTCGCGGGTGTTTACGCCCTCCGGCTACCGCAGGACACAACCAGCAGCGCGATCGTTTATGAGATCGGTGCCGGACACAGTGCTCCTCAAATTGGGTCGATGGAAACAGTCATCAGACATACGGTGACGCTGTTCGCGTATAGCCCCAGCTATCAGACGCTGAGGGTTCTATCCGAGAACATCACCAATCTATTAAACGGCATGACGGGACCAATGGGGTCCACCAGTGTCACCGGGTCTCAAATCGACTCGTCGATCAACACATATGAAGAAGAGCTTCAGCTCTATCGAAATATAATTAATTTAACTATTTATACCAACTAAGGGTAAAACCATGAGCAATATCGCATCTCCTTTTCACGGTCTAGCTACCGAACTCCACATGCTGGCAGCCGCTGACACAGTTCTCGACACCTCCACCAAAGTTGCCGAGGTTTCCTCAGTCGGTACGCTGGAGCTCTCTGCAAACATTATCGAGTACAACAAGTACGGCTCAGACTACAAGCAAAAGCTGGTCGGTCAAAAAGACTCTGGCACATTGTCATTGACTGTCAACTGGGTTGCTGGTGAAGCAAGTCACACCGCTCTCAAAACAAAATACGACAGCGGCGCCTCGCAGATTTTCGCAATCAAATGGGTGTCCGGATCTGAGAATGCCAAGGCAACTTTCACTGGCTACATTTCAGGCTATTCAATCGACACACCCGTCGAAGATGTCGTTTCTGCAAACATCGAGATCGCCATCGACGGCTCTGTCGCCTTCGCCCTCGACACTGTTTAACCACTAAAAATAAAAGTCCACCTCCGGGTGGGCTTCTATTTATTTTTAATATTTGGAGACAAAAATGCTAGATAGAAAATCAATATTTAAAGCCGTCGACCTCGACATTCAAAACGTGCCCGTCCCGGAATGGGGCGGCGAAATTTGCATCCGAGGCCTAACAGCTCGAGAGCGTGATCATTTCGAGGCATCAATCGGCCAGTCGGCCAACCTTGAAAACCTTCGAGCTCGGCTGGTGGTCCTGTCAATATGCGATGAGACTGGGGAGCGTGTATTCAAAGACAGCGACGCGACAGAGCTCGGCAAGAAAAACGCAATGGTCGTCAATCGTCTGTTTGATATATGTCGGAACATGTCCGGGATGTCGGACGCTGACGTCAAGGAACTTGAAAAAAACTGAAACGAGACCCGACCCGCAGGTTCAAATTCAGACTTGCGGGCCACCTCGGGATGACCGTCCGGGAAATGGAAAACAGGTTGTCCTCTCAGGAACTTGCTGAGTGGATGGCCTACTGGTCCATTGAACCCTTCGGAGCCGCCCGAGATGATTACAGGGCAGGGCTATTGGCTGCAACTGTGGCCAACTGCGCTGGCAGCAAGAAAGCTCTCCAACCGACTGACTTCATTCACATCTATTCCCAACCAAAACAAATGAGCTACATCGACCGCAGGCAGCAGCAGGCGAGCCAGATGGCTATGTTTAAAAATCTATCGGAGCAGACCAATGGCAAGACCTAAGATGTTGACCGTCAAGGTCAGCGGTCTGAAAGAGCTCGAGCAGGCCCTCAACGCTCTCGACCACGACCTCCACAAGAAAGCGCTCAAGACCGCAGGCAAGGAAGCCATGCGCCCAGTTTATACCCGGGTGCTGAACAACGTGGTCGTCGGTGAGACCGGGGGCCTGAAGTCCACAATCAAACTCACCTCGACCAGTGACGTCCGGACGCTGCGCAAGATCAGCAAAAAGGCCGCAATGGTCGCCCGGGTGTCAGCGGGTACGACAAAAAGGCGTGACGGCCTGACAGGTCACCAAGCCCTCAACATTGAGTATGGACTGCACGGCAAGCGAAAGATGGCAGCACAGCCATTCATGCGCCCAGCTATCCAAGGCAAAGAAAAGGTCGTCTTCATGCACTTTCGGCGACTGCTCGGCGTCCACATCGAAAAAACTGCGCGGACACAGATGAAACGAAACCGCAGAAACGCAAAAAAAATATAAGGGAAAACAATGGCCACGATCAGCAGACTCTCTGTTGATTTGGTTGCAAACAGTGCTCGATTCCGCAAGGACCTCGAGGCCGCCTCGAAGTCTGCGGACAAGTCGTTCGGCTCCATGATGAAAAGCGCCAAAAAGGCGACCGCTGCATTTGCTGCAGTCGGTGTCGCAGCGGGTGCTATATTTATCAAATCAGCCAAGACCTACGCGAATTTTACTGAAGCACTGCAGGACGTAAAGGCAAAGACGGGCGCGACGACCAAAGAGATCAACGCGCTCTCACTGTCGATGCGTGCTGCTGCAAAAGCAACCAAGTTCACAGCAACACAGACCGCCGAGGCGGGAACCTTTTTGGCTCAGGCCGGATTGAACATCACCGAAATTAATGCAGCATTGCGACCCACACTGAACCTCGCAGCTGCCACCAAAACCTCCGTACAGAATACCGCCGACTTCATGACCAACATCATGAAGGGCATGGGCATGAGCACAGATGATCTGCAGCGTGCTGCTGACGTTCTCGCTGTAACAACTGCCAAATCAAACACGAACCTCACGGACCTCGCGACAGCTATGTCAGACGCTGCGCCATCCGCTCGCGCCTTTGGTATGTCTATTGAGCAGACAGCCTCGCTGCTGGGCGCTATGGCCAACGCAGGCATCAAAGGATCGAAGGCAGGCATCTCGCTGCGAGCCACGTTCGCATCGTTATCGTCTACAGGCAGCCTGACTGAGAAAATGCTGGCCGAATCAACTGGACAGATGACGACGCAAACCAAAGCCCTGCGCAAACTAGGCGTCCACACCCGGAACGCTGAGGGCAAGATCCGCAACCTCGTCGACATCCTTGAGGACCTGAAGGCCGCAGGCGGGAATGAAGAGGACATGATCGCGATCTTCGGTCGACGCGCTGGGTCCTCGATGATGCAGTTCATGAACGAGGGACTCCTCGGTGCTGACCAGCTCAAGCAAAAGCTGGACCAAGCCCGCTTCGCTGCCGAGCGTATGGCGGCCACTCAGATGGACAGCCTCAACGGCGACCTCCTGCTGTTTAATTCTCAGCTGGAAGAGCTGCAGATGATAGTCGCCGAGAACGGTATCAATGATCTGTTTCGATCGATGACTCAAATTGCAACCAACTTTATGCGGGCAATCGAGCCGATGGTCCGATTCATGGCCCCGGCTTTTGATGAGATCGCAATCGTGCTGATGACCATCGGCGGTGCAATTGTTGTTGGCGGCATTGTCGCCCTGACGACTGCAATGTCTGGCCTCGCCTTGGCAATGCTTGCAAACCCTATCACTTGGATTGTTCTCGGCGTCGCCGCATTAGCCGTCGGCATTTATAAGGTCGTTCAAAACATCGACGAGCTCATGGTGGGCTGGCGCAATCTGGTTGGCCTCACAATGAACGCGCTGAAAAACATGGCGGGTCATGTTGGCGTGTTCGCTCAGAACGTGGCTGACTCCATCGCCAAGATGTGGCTGAAGATGAAAATCGGCGCTGACAAGTTCCGTGTCAAGGTAATCGAGATCCTAAATGATCTGATTACTGAGTCACTGGAGAAGGTCAACAACCTGCTCGAAATCTACAACAAGATTCCATTCCTCGACGACGCCACGCCCATCGAGTTCACAATCGACACGTCGGCTGCCATCTTAAAAATCAAAAAGATGCAGGCCGAGCTCGATGCACTGGAGCAAAAAGCCAACACGTTCACAGATTCTATTTTTGTTCCCGAGGTGTTCACTCCGGGAGAAGAAGAGGAGGGAGGCATCGGTGGAATGGGTGATGGCGCTGGTGGTCTCGCGGGCACTGGGTTGCCTGAAGAGTTCACACCAGAGCAACTGTCCAACATGCAGACCGCAGCCGAAGGGATGCGCAGCGCATTCGAGAGCATGGTCAAACCCATCTCCAACGTGTTCACATCTATCATCAAGGGCACTACCTCAGTCACTGATGGTTTGAAATCAATTGCCAGCTTAATCCTCGACAAGGTGATCAGCTCGTTCGTTGAGATGGGTGTGAGCTGGGTGGTCCAGCAGGCTCTGATGAAAGCAATGGAAGTCGCCGGGATTGCGTCCAGCGTCGCTGCGTCTGTTGCTGCGGGCACGACTATGGCTGCAGCCTATGCCCCTGCTGCTGCGATGGCATCGCTTGCGTCCTTTGGTGCAAACTCAGCACCTGCATCAGCAGGTATTATCGCAACGACAGCAGTCGCCAAAGTTGCAGCACTGTCTGGTCAGGCGCATGACGGCATCGACAACGTCCCAAGCACCGGGACCTATTTGCTTGAGTCTGGTGAGCGTGTAGTCGACAAGCGGCTGAATAAAGATATGTCTCAATTCTTGGCAAATCAAAACAGCAGCAACAACAACATCACCAACAATCCGACGCTCAACTTCAACGTGAATGGCTCGGATGCCGACAATGTTGAGGCCATGATCAGAAACAATCGAGGGCAATTCGAAGGCATGATTCGGGAAATTTACAACGAATCTGCACAGAACAGTCCGTTCTAATACGAGGGGCCCTTCGGGGCCCTATACCCTAAACAAGGAGCACACAATGCCTGCACCATTACTCCCAATCTATCCCGACCCGGTCTCCTTCAAAATCACATCCAAAGTGAAAACTCTCAGCTCGGAGTCGCTGTCGGGAAAGATCCTAACACGCAAAATCGGAGGCCAGAGATTCGAGGCGACTTTGGTTTATCCACCGATGACCCGGACGCAGTTTTCGCCGATCCACACATTTTTAATGGAGCAAGCCGGGAGGTCCGGGTTGTTTTATATCAAGATCCCAGTATTCGGAACGGCTGCCGGGGGTGTCGGTGAATATTACACCTACGACACACACACCAAAGTCTACATGTGCGCAAGTGATGGCGGTGACTATCCACCAAAGCTGGTGGCAGGTGGCACACCCGAGATTGACCCGGTATACATGCGGGTGAGTTTAAAAAGCGACATCCAGTCGATCGAATATGGCCGGGACGGTCTGGTCCGATTTGAAATCGATGTGATGGAGCGACTCTGATGCAGACATTCTCGACAGCGTTTCTCAACGCGCTCAATGCCGACCATTTTGAATACGCATTTCTGGTGGACCTGCCAGTCGGTCAGCACTACACCAACCACGGCTATGACCTGACCGTCGGCGGTGACACATATCTCACAAATGGTCTGCTGGTGAAATTCGCAAACATCGACCAGACCCAAGAGCTAAATCTTGCGACCTACACGCTCGAGCTCAGTAACGTCACAAACACACTGGCGAAGGCCTACGCTGCTGGAAGCTACCGGGGGCTGCCCGCTGTAATCAAGTTGGTGTTACTGATTGACGATGTGATTCAAGGTGATCCTATTATCCTATACAAGGGCAGTCTCGATAGCTTTAGTGTTCGAGAAAACGGTTCAAATTCAAATCTCACTGTAAAGCTGACAAGCCACTGGGCCAGTTTCAACCAAATGTCCGGGAGGTACAGCTCAAACAAATTACAGCAGGACCTCCACCCGGGGGACGACTTTTTTAAATATGCCCACGACGAAATGAGCAACATCGGCTGGGGCAAACGGTAAGGACTAAACAATGATAATTGGATGGGTTATTGCGGCAGTAGTAGCTGTCGTCGTCGGCGCAGCGCAGCTGATGAAAAACATGCAGCAAAAGATGAAGGACAAACAAGCTGGCATGATGCTCAGCAAAAGTGGTGGCTCTAACCCGATCAAAATGATTTACGGAAAGAGGCGAATTTCGACAGACAATGCTTGGAAAGCCGTGTCCAGATACGCAATGCCACAAACTAGCGGCTGGGACAGCGCCTACATATCGCCAAGAGAGAGCACCGCAAACACCAAAAATCACAGTGACTATTTGCACAGATTGGATGTGTGGTGTCAGGGCCCGGTGCACTCAATTGGCAACTATAAAATCGACAAGGACAAAACAGGGCACGCTCGGTTTTCAAATGGTAGTAAGGCATGGGCGAGAATTCTTACAAAGCACGGGAACCCAAATCAAACGATGTTCTCGGGGCTTCGGTCGAATCATGGGGCTATCACTTCAAGCATGAAAGCGCAGGACCTTGCGTGGTCATGGTGTCGGTTTTATTACAAGCCTGATGACCCAGAGTTTCAAGGTGAGCCCAACATTACTGCTGAGATTCAGGGACTCAAGGTGTGGGACCCTCGCACGCACCTCAACAGCCCAACAGTTAAAGCATGGTCAGATAACCCGGCGCTGTGTCTGCTGGACTACTTACTGGCAGATTATGGTCGAGCGCTTTCAGTAAACGATGTTGATATACCCAGTTTCATTACTGCAGCCAACTCCTGCGACACTATGGTTGACTTACCAGACGAGCCGACTGCTGCTGCAGCGACTACTTTTTACAACAATTTACTGGGGATAACAATAACTGTCCCGGCAGGTGGGTTTTTCCCCGGATTCAGAAATGGACAGCCTGCAACCTCGCGCAAGCGCTACACCACAAATATTGTCCTTGAGTCTGACAATTCTACAATCGACAACTGCCAAGAAATATTGAAAACAATGAAAGGATCGCTTCCTTTTATCAATGGTAAATATCGGTTGATGATGGAAGAGGAGGGCGTGTCTGTCATGTCTTTTGACAATGACAACATCCTCGGTGGCGTCAATCTTGGTTGGGCAGATAGATCTAAACGGTTGAACCGGGCGACAATAAAATTCCCAAATGAGAACAAAGGCTATCAGGATGACACAGTGAGCTGGCCACCTGCAGACAGCTTGCTTCATCAGGCCTATGTTACTGCTGATAATGGTGACGACCTGCACAGTGAATTTGAGTTGATCGGTGTCACTGATTTTTATCAAGCACGAGATATGGCTGAATTTGCAGTGAGGGAATCACGGAGTCAGGAATACATTACCTTTAAAACACAACCGCAGGCAATGGCGCTGGATTGTGGTGATGTAATAACAGTCTCAAATGACGCGCTGGATATTGTTAACAAGCTCTATCGGGTCCGCGAGACCTCAATGAATGCGGACCTTACTGTCACTGTAAAGGCCCAGATCTACGACGCGACCATCTATCCGTGGAGCGTCGGCGACGAGGACGCGGAGGCTGTTGCGCTCAATATGACACCAAGCCTATTTGATCAACCCGCTGCGATGGTAAATGTTGCTGCAACAACAGCTACACGACTCAATGATGACGGTACAGCACACACCGATGTCACAGTGACATGGGATGAGCTGCCGACAGGCACCTCCGCTGTTGAATGTATTGAGGTTGGTTACAAGCTAAATGCTGAGAGCGTCTACACATGGGCCATCCTACCAGCTGATACAGAAAGCCATACCATCACCGGGCTACAAGACGTGCAGCTGTATAACATTGCTGCGCGGTATCGGAATACAGTGGGTAAGTTCTCAGCCGTAGTTGTAGTGAATATTGGCACGCTAACAGCTGGGACTAATCTTGACGCAGCAGCTGTAGCCGCAAAGGCCGCAGCGGACGCAGCAGCGCTTGAAGCAGCACAAGCTCTTACCGATGCCGCAGCTGCAGCTGCAGCTGTCGCCGCGCTCGACTTTTCCTCGTATCTCGAAGCCGATGATCTTCCGGATCTATCAGACTACATCACGACAGCTGAGGGAGCGGCGCTTCAGTCAGCCGCCGAAACCTATGCAGCCGGTCTAACAACAAACCTACAGACCGCTGCTCAAGTCACCGCAGCAATTGAAGCTGATGAGACTGTCATTGATGGGGCACGGATTACCACCGGGACCATTGATGCTGCACGGGTTTCAATCTCAGGGATCAACATCTCAGAGCTGAATAACGACAGCCTGTACGCTACTGGGACCGAGGTGTCTGATGCAGTTGATGCAATTGACCTGTCGGACTATGTGGCAAACGGCGATCTTGAAGGCTATGTCACAACGGCTCAGGGCGCAGCACTGCAAGAGGCTGCTGAATTATATGCCGATGGTCTCACGACAAACCTACAAACAGCCGCGCAAGTCACTGCAGCAATTGAAGCCGACACGACTGTCATCGATGGGGCAAGGATTACCACTGGCACCATCGCCGCTGGTCGTATTAGCATATCAGGACTGGATGCCTCAGAGCTCAACAACGATGCGTTTGCTGTCCCGGCTGATATTCCTGATATTTCTGGGCTCGCATCGTCTGCTGATGTCACTGCCGCACAAGTAGCAGCACAAACATACGCTGATGGCCTAACCACTGGACTGCAAACAGCTGCGCAAGTCACTGCAGCAATCGAAGCCGACACGACTGTCATTGATGGTGCTCGTATTACCACTGGGACCATCAACGCCGCTCGGATCAGTTTGTCAGGTAAAAACATTTCGGACCTAAACAACGACAGCGGTTTTGCTTTGGACAGCGACATCCCAGACATTTCCAATCTGCAAACAGCCGCCCAAGTTACTGCAGCCATTCAAACTGATACAACGACAATTAATGGTTCGCGAATAACGACTGGATCAATTTCAGCTGGAAGGATCTCAGGCGGTACTCTGGATTTTAACTTGGTGAATGCTGACAACCTTTTTGTGAGTAACCTGAGCGGCGATATCAACACGCTGATGCCTTTTAAAAAGCAAACGACTCAGAATATTCCGTACCTTACCGGCGCCAGCAGCTTCACGATTTTTGAAGGCACAATCCCGGCGTCTGGAAGCGCAGACATACTGCGAAAGCCGTATATCTCGGCAACAGGCTGGGGGGTGTTCGAGAACGATGATGTCTATAAGCTCGAGCTGTGGATGCGGGTTAATGCTCCATCATCGGGAAATGTATCGTATGGAGCAATTAGCAGCCCGCAGCTGTTCAGTAGTCCATATATGGGGGGCACAGGTTCGGTGACAGTCTCCGGGCAAGTTTATATTGCAGCCGGAACGCAGCTGATGGACCAATATTACAGCTCCACCAGAATCCTTGGAAGTGTGTGGTACTCCTTTTATAATTCGGCGACAAATAAAACTACCATTACCTACCAACAGGACCCGGTCTCGGGCGTTGGTCCAATATTGGCCTTAGTAAATCGCTCTCTTGCAATACCCCCACCTCCGACGAGCTATACGCTAGTAAACGAGTTCTTTTTCCGATCGAAGTCAGATTATGACCCTTACCAGTTTGCCCTCAATGGGGCACTGAATGACTCCACACAACACTCCGTGGACTGTCAGATCAGGGTCAGGCTGTTTAATCAAGTTAGCAACGGAGGAATGCCGTACTCGCAACCTAGTAAAGATTGGTCCTACGATCGGATCTACAACGTGTCCGGCATCATGATGTCATTGAGGTAATTATGGATTTATTTGTAAAGTACGACCACGACGCCGAACAGGTGACACTAGGCCCCCAGGCAGGAATGGCTGGGGAGTCTGGCTGGTTGCCTTATATCGGTGAAAATCCTGCGATAGGACCAACCGATATTGCTGGCGATCGCTACATCGAGGAGCTGGGTGCTGTTGTCCGGGTTTCAGTAGGAACCCTACCTGAGCCAACATATCAACAGCAGCGAGTCCGGGCATACCCCGCCATCGGGGACCAGCTCGACCTCCTTTTTCACGACATATCAACCGGGACTCTCAACACCGACGGTGGCTTGTATCAAGCGCTGCTCGCTGTGAAAACGGAATTCCCAAAGGATTAGTATGCAATATAAAAATCAAGCTCTCGAGCTACTACAAGAGCATGAGGGGTTCCGACAATTCCCCTATGCCGACAGTCTGGGAATCCAGACCATAGGCTATGGCCGCAACCTAGAATCGAGAGGTATTTCACAACCAGAGGCTACGTATTTGCTCAGCAATGACATCGCTGACGCCGAGGAGCTTCTGCATGGCTACCCCTATTATTGGAACCTGAGCGGTGAGCGCAAGGCTGTGCTGATCGACATGATGGTGAATATGGGCCCAACCCGGCTTGCTGGGTTTAAGAGAATGCACGCAGCTCTCGAAGACCGTAATTATGAACTCGCGGCGCTCGAGATGATGGACTCAAAATGGTCCATTCAAGTTGGCCAAAGAGCCCTAACTCTGTCAGGCGTTATGCACAATGATAAAATATAAAGGATCACATTATGTGGAAAATTGTACTGAAAGCCGTCACGTCCCTTGGATCTGATTGGCTGTCAAATCGTAAGGCGAAAAGCAACGCGAAGTTGACCAAAGATCTGGCAATTATAGCAGGTGAGCGCGCAGCTGATGTCGCCAGTGCAACGGATATGGCGACCTCTCTGAAGGATGAGTTCCTCGTCATCGTTTTGACGACGCCGCTGATAGTTATTTTCTATGCTGCAGTATGGGGCAATCCGGAAATGATCAATCAGGTGACCGGAGCCTTTGAGGTCATGAGCACGCTGCCTGAGTGGTATCAATTTTGCTTCATGGGATGTGTTGCAGCAACATTCGGGCTCCGATCCGTCAAGGCTCTGGGCTCCAAACCTTAACCTTTTAAGTGGTTGAAATATGAGTGATCACTACACCTCGCTGGTGGAGAAAATTGAGAAGCAAAACGCTTACCAATTACGGAATAAACTTGAGGCCCACTACCAACTCCGTGACGCAGCCGCTGCGATCGCATCACGTCAAAAAGCTCATGAGAAGCTGCTGAAACTGATCATCGCGCTGCAGATAGCAACAGCAGGCTACACGCACGGGGGCTCTCTGGCCTCATTTATAAGAATATTATTTTAAGATTTAACCCTCGCAAGAGGGTTTTTTTTTGCAATCAGACGTCCAGCAAATCGGTCATCGATATGTATACGCTGCCAAATAATCCTGAGTATGTAACCGGGTCATAATATGCCATCAGTTTTTTGATGAATAGCGGGGGGTCCACTCGAAGCACTTTCGCATAGCCCACAAAATGATCTGGAGGGATACGCGCTGCTCCGCTTTCTATTTGTGCAATCATTGTATAGTAATTTAATTTTAGAGCCTCAGCTATGTCACGCTGTGTGAGTCCCCGGTGCTGTCGTAATGTTTTTAAAAACAAGCCGCCTTCTTTGCGTAATTGCAGCGACTCCTCAGTTCTTTTGCCTTGCTTATTCATACTAAATACCTCCAATTACTGGTGTTTATATCACTTTAATGAGTATATACAGCTACTTTAAAAATAGATAGTCGTGCAACTATAAGTAACTGCTATACATTCTAGTCTGTTGACCTATATACTGTTGCATAACCCTTCAACGCAAATGTAAATATAGGAGCATACTGGATGAATAAAAATTACGAAATAGGGGCCAATGGTTTGGCCAAAACAATGGAGTTGGTCTGGTGGCTAACCGAGCCCGGAGAATTTAAGCATGGACAATAATCAAAGGTCAGGAACTAACCTTCAACTATGTTTAGAGTTCACAACGCCCCCGGTCAACCTTAGCGTCGCACGCTTGGATCGTTATGGTATGGAAGGGGCAACAGTAATCCAGCTGCTCCACGCAGAGAGTTCAGGCTGGGTACCAGACAAAGGAGCGACCCTCGTGGTATGTAATGTCGTGAAATTATTTTAAATATGACGCGATTACTGTCTACAAAACTGTCTACAAACCTGTCTACAACTTGAAATAAAATAATCGTAAGTGCTTGATTTTGTTGAATTTGTGTAAGTGGTCGGGGATGAGGGACCCTCAACAAAATTGACCTGAACCCCGCAAACCCACTAAACACTGGCCTTTTCTATAGCTTGCATCTGTCTACAAACCTGTCTACAATCATTCGAAACCTCATCGGAGATCTCGAATGCGCGCATCATACATAAAACGCCGACACAATGTCTACTGGTTCCAACGTAGGCCCCCAAAAAAGCTGCACGACCAGCTCGGCAGTAAGACAATCAGCATCAACCTGCACACCTCCGAGCGATCCGTCGCCATGAACAAGCGCGACCTAATTCTCGGAGAATGGGCTGCACTATCCGCAACAAATAGATCGCCGGATATTTACGCCAAAAAACTCGCGGAGCTAAATGGTCAGGATCTGACAGAGAGTCAGGAGCATGTTCCAGAACCTGTGGTCGACGCCCTGTCACTCAGCGGCGCCCAAACGCAGGACGAGGCCGTCGATGCCCTGCGTGGTTTCAGCGCTGCCGACCGGGCTGCTTTTTGGGCGTGGCGGGCGGCCACCAAGTCTGAGACGCCTCCCGAGGAATATGCCTACTCGATACGGGACGCACTGGCTGCAGTGATACCGCACAAGCGCGGAACGATCACGGACCTTCACCTCGACAAATACACCGTCGCCGTCGACCTGTTTATGGGTCCGGGTGTCGATGGCTCTCTCGAGGCAATCCGGAAGGGTGCAGTCGTTCGGTGGATCGACACACTGACCCAAAGCAACAGCACGAAAAACACCTACCTCAGCTGTCTCGGTTCTGTCTATCAGTACGCGCAGGACCGGGAGCTCATAAATGACCAGCTGGTGAATCCCTTCAAAGGAATCAAGCTCGGCAAGAAAGACACCAAGAGCTACAAGATGATGCCGCACGAGACGCTCAGGTCCATTCTGAGCCTGTTAAAGGCTAAGGACCACCTGCCAGCAGTCCTCGCTATAAACACCGGGATGCGCCTGTCTGAGGTGTTCAACGCGCAGCTGCAGATCCACGAGGGAATCCACTGTCTGGTCCTCGAGGAGAGCGCGAGCTATAAAGGAGCGAAGACCGAAGCCGGAAATAGAATTGTCCCAATACCAGACCACCTACTCGCCGACGTCCTCGAGCAGCAACCCGGATGGTCCGAGCACGGGGCCTATTCAAAACGATTCGGCAAAGCGAAGGCCAAAGTCATCAACTGTCGTCAGACTGTGTTCCATTCCCTCCGGGTGAGTTTTATCACAGAGGCCCAGCGCGCCGGATACACTGAGCAGCAGGTTGCGTGGCTGGTTGGCCATGAGGCCGGGAAGGGCGACGCGATGACCGGGAAGCTATATTTCAAAGGCTACAGGCTGCAGCTCATGAAAGAGATCATCGAGGCCGCTGCCACTTTTAAGTCCACATAAATGTATACAAAGTACATTTTAATGTACATATTAATGTAAACCTTACAAAACCCCGACCCTGAGATCGTGAGACCTCGGGGTTTTTTTTGTCCAAAATTCATAAATCTGCTCCCTCGACCAAATTACGACGATGCACCGAATGGTCAATTATTAGGGGCAGAATTCGCCATCCTGCATTGACAAAAAATAAAAGACTTTTATCTGCTAGTGCTTGAGTTTATTGCGTAGCTTTATATTCAGTAACTTGCTACCCTACACCGAATCAAACATTTCGCCCAGTAATTTGCTGGGCGGTCTGTTTTTTGAACCTCAAAGAAACCAAAAGGAGTTACACCATGAACACTAAAACAATTAGCGTCGAAATGCTTGAAAAGCAAATCAGATGGGAAAACCACCAAGTCGAGGAGGGTGTTGCAAAGTACCAGAAAGCAATGGTCGAGAAGTCAATGAACGGCACGACAGGTGGCCAGCGTTTAATCAGCAACGCATTGCCTCGGACCATCGCTGCAATCAATGAGGCGTACCTCGAGGTCGACGATTTAATGTTCAACAACACGCACGGCGGTGGTGTTGATAATTGGGTCTATATGATCGGGCTGGTGTCTGCTGAGCAGACCGCAGTCATCGCCCTGAATAAAGCCTTCGCTTTTTGCTCCGAGGGTTCCTCCGACACCGTTTCAGGATTATCACGCAAACAGACCTCGCTGCTGACCCGAAAGGCCGGGCTCAACCGATTGGCCAAAAGCATCGGGCAAGCTCTGCGCCAGCAACTGAAATTTGAAAACTGGAAAGCAAAGTCCAAAGCGGAATCGATTGGAGTTTTAAACGACAAAGGGGACCAAGTCAAAAAGTCATACGCCGAGCTGTTAATTGCACGAGCAAAGGGTCAAATAAACAACCGCAAGCTGGCGCGCTGGGAAAAGAAATTCGACAACTACGCCAACATTGACTGGGGGACAGACGTCGTGAAGATTGGCTTCAAGATAATCGACATTCTGGTAGCAGCCAACCCGGGCCTATTTAACTATGAAACGAAAAGGGAGCTCGGGAAAACGCAGAGGTTTTTCTATTTGACCGAGGAGGCGTGGTCGGAATACCAGAGCTGTGAAGATTTTGCAGAGCTTCAGAGCCCGTACATGCTTCCGACGTTGATCGCTCCGGTCCCGTTTGCATATGTCGACGGAAAGGTTCGGGGAGGCTATCACCATATCGAGTCGCCATTATTCAGCAACCACCAAATGCAACACACCTCAGCTGATAAAACAGCGGCGTCGGAGCGATTCCTCAGCGCCGTCAATAATGTGCAGGCGACGATGTGGAAAATTAACCCGTTTATTTTGATGGTCGTCGACATGCTCTATGGGACCGGAGCAGAGGTCGGCGGTGTGACTCAGGCCTGCCATCAGGTGACCCCGGCGCTTAACTCTGACGCCTACGCCGCACTGAGTAAAAAAGAGCGCAGCGCATACCATTCAAAAAGAAAGGACGCCATCGAGAAGATCGCAAGCGCCCGGGGAAAGCATGGAGCATTCCGTCGAAAGATCGAGATCGCTCACAAAATGGCGCAGCACTCTGAATTTGCGTTTCCACATTTTGCAGATTTTCGCGGTCGCTTGTATCCGTACCCCAAGGAGCTCACGCCCCAAGGTGATCAGGTTGCAAAGGCTCTACTCATGTTCGCCAAAGGAAAAGAGCTCGGGACGTCTGGCCTCAAGTGGCTCAAGATTCACGCAGCCAACTGCTATGGCAAGGACAAAGAGACTCTGTTTAATCGGGAGCTGTGGGCCACTTTCAACCTCGACCTGATGATCCGTGTGGCTTCTGACCCGCTGACCAACGAGGAGTGGACAGCCGCTGCCGAGCCCCTGCTGTTTCTCGCCGCTGCCAAAGAGCTCGCCCGAGCTCATGAATCCGGGGACCCGACGACGTTCGTTTCACACATCCCGGTCGCCATCGATGGCACGACCAACGGAATGCAGATTTTGAGTATGTTGGGCAAAGATCAGGTCGGCGCTGAGGCGACCAATTGCACGGCCAAGGACGAGCGTTTTGACCTTTATGCGACGGTTGCTGCGTCGGTCCTATCGATCCTATCACGCGAGGCTGGAGGGTCTGAGATCGCCGCAGAGTGGCTCGAAAGGCTACTGGATAACCCGGGCAAAAGTCGTGGACTGGTCAAACGTGCTGTGATGTGTGTCCCCTATGGTGTGACACCTCGAGGCATTGCCGAGCAGCTGGTCGGTGATAAGCACTGCAACGATTTTGAGTGCGCGAGTCGGGCGGATGCGAGCGTTTACATGACAGATTGCATCCTCGAGGCGATGACGTCGGTCAATGGAAAGGCCGTCGAGATTATGAGCTATTTCCAAAAAGTGAGCGGAATCATTGCCAAGGCTGAGCTGCCACTTTCATGGACGACCCCGATGGGGCTTCGAGTGACTCAGGCCTACAACAAAACGTCGAAGCGCGAGATCAAGACTGTCCTCGGTGATGTGGTTCTGCACATGGAGGACCAGAAACTCGGGCTCGATGCGCGTCGACAGGCTCAATCGAGTGCCCCGAACATAATCCACAGCTTCGATGGGGCGCTGCTGCAGCTCACCGTTGAGAAAATGGCGAACCAAGGGCACACGGATTTTGCGATGATACACGACAGCTATGGAATGCACGCCAGCGCGATCGACGACCTCAATGCAGCCCTGAGACTCTCAGCTCTGGAGATCTTTCAGGAGGACCAGATCCAAGCGTTCCACGAGCAAATGGTTGAGCTCAGCGGTCTGGACCTTCCAGAGCCACCAGCGCGTGGTGAGTACCGGATCGAGGAGATTGAAGAGGCTCCCTATTTTTTTAGTTGAGAAGTTCAGTAACTTTGCATTATAAAGTTATTTACAGGTCGCTGGGTGTGTGTTTTTATACTCGCACATTCAGTGACTTACTAACCACGAAAAAGGATTATTTGATGGGCCTGCTCGCTGCAGGTCTCTATTAATCATCTTGCATTAAGGCGCGCCAAAGGTTTTTGTTAAGTGGTCTTTGGCGTGGATTAACCCCAATGCTCAGATTTATAGGGTCCGAAATGGCCTTCAACGATTGCATCAATTTAGGAGTCTGTTAAATGCACGGACAACACCACGGCGGCAAAGGGTCCGCACAACGTATCTCAAATCAAGAACGATTCAACAATAATTTTGACGCTATATTCGGGAAGAAAAAAGAACCCCAGCCAGAGGGCCATTGTGCCCGCTGTGACGCCTCCCGGTATGAGGGTGAGTTCTATGTCAGAGAGGAGCGGGAAAGCTATGACATGGGCGATCAGACGGTCTGGGAGACCTATGAGTTCAAGTGCTGCCATGTCTGTGATGAGGAGCTTGATTGCGCCTAAAAGACAGTGACTTTATGTTATAAAGTTGTTGACAGGTCCCTCAATATCACTATAATAGAGGCCATACTACAGTGACTTACTAACCCCGGAGAGACAAAATGAGCAACTACCAAGCAGCAATAAGCAAAGACTCAGACGGCAGCTTTTATGCCCTAATCGTTCGCATCGAGAGAGACGGATACAAAACAGTGATCAATCACTATAAAGGCCGCCACTTTAAGACTGAGGCTGCAGCAGTTCGCTCGACTTCAAACTACCTCGCAAAATTCTGCTAATCAATCACACGGCCCTCCGGGGCCATCAGGAGACAACCATGACACACTCAGAAGCACGCGCAAAAAAACTGACCAAAGAACACGCCGCGATCCGACGACAGGCTGCCGAGAACCGCAAGGGGATCGAGCGCCTGCAGTACGCCAAAAAGGTCCGGGCATGGCTGCAGCAGAATCCGCAGGTCGGAAGTCTCAACAGCGGAAAATTTTATGTCCTGCCGAGCGACTTCCACATCACCGGGCAGATCCAAGAAATCCCGGCATTTTTTCACTTTGAAAATACAGTGACTTTATAATGCAAAGTTGTTGAAAGGTCCCTCACTATAATTATAATAAGGGCCATACCACAGTGACTTACTAACCCCGGAGAGACATTATGAAAACCAATTTTTTATCAGAGTTTGAAATCCAGCAAATGGCAGAGGCTGCGCTGACGTCTTACGAATTCAGCTGCTGCTGGAAGCGCGCATTTCAGGAAGCTGCTGAGTTTGCAGCCGACGAGCTGGGTGTCAATGCCACTCGCGCACAAGCAGCAACCGCAGTGCGCATCGCGCAGACCGGGTGGGAAGGCATCCGCAACTGTGTCCAAGCTGTTCAATACCGCAACGCATAAAAACCAACAGGCCCTCCGGGGCCATCAGGAGACAACCATGCTACAGATCAACGACGAATTAAATGTATACCGCAACCAGCTGGACCGTGAGGCCATCGTGCTCGCTGTCTGGAAGCACAAGGCCCTCATCGAGTACACCATGCCAAACGGCACCAGCGCCCTCAACATCATCCACAGCAACGACGTCCACGGACGTGGCGACTACAGATCAGTCAGCTACTACGGCCTGACGCTGCGCTGGTTGAAGATTTTGGTCGACCAGTCGGCAGCGTGGGAAGGGCGTCCACAAAAAGGCAAGCCGTGCCCCACGCCTTTGCATGCTTTGAGCATCAAGGTCGGTGCAGCATGAGCATCCATGAACTACGCGAGGAGATGGTCCGAGCGTTCTCAGATTTGGAGCTCAATGCGATGCTGGCTGACCTGATGCCTAACACCCCAATGCACGATGCGTGCCTCACAGAGGGCCTCCGTCGCTGTAAATAATCACCCCTAGCAATCCCCCCTTTGGCCCCTCGTGGGCCTTTTTTTTGCCTCGCTAAAACCCAGCGAGAATGCGGCCTGCGGCAATCGGTCACAAAACACCGCCCTATAGAGGACCCCCCAGTCTCTAAGTCACTAAGACACCACATTGTGTCAAGGAGTAATTATGAATAAACCAAGCAGCCCCCGAATGATAGACATGACAAATGCAGAGATCGACAGGAAGGCGAAGATCACCACGGTTGATGAATATGTGAGCTCATTGTCGAGGCCCAGATCTGGACCCTATTGGGTCAGGCCTGATGGGACCATCGAGATGGAGAAGCAATGAAGAAGTCGACGACGTCAGACCTGAGCTGGCTACCCCCAGCCTTTGTGCTGCTGATGCTACTGAAGGCCCTGATCTGCTAGTCACCTCCATCGACTACCACCACCAAACCCAACCAAGGAGACAACCATCGTCACTATTAATGAGAAGGACTATGAGCTCGCGGACCTAGAACCTGAAGTTCAGTTTCTTATAGCCAGAGCCGACGACCTGACTGCGGAATTCAGAGCGTGCGAAATGAGGCTGAAAGAGATCAGCGTACTGCTCGACATTTATCAAAACACAGTCACCGAGCTCGTCGAAAAAGGTCCGTCCAAGGACTAACCAAACCGCAACAACCCCCAACCCAAAACCCAACCACTCAGACACCATTGAGGAGATTCTCTATGTCTACCAAAAAATCGCTGTATGTCAATTTCGCCACCACTGTTGGCACCGCTCATTTCGCATGGCTCAACAATCCCGACACCGGGTCGGAATACTCGGACGGCAAATATAAAGTGACCGTCGCATTCCAAAAGGACGACCCAATGGTCGCCACGCTCAAGGCCACTATTAAAGACGCCGCGCAGCGTGAATTCGGCGACAAGATCCCCCCGGGATTTCACAACCCGTTAAAAGACGGCGACGAATCCGGGAAAGAGCAATATCTCGGAATGGTCTACATGACCATGAAGTCAGTCCGGCAGCCGAGCATGGTTGACGCTAAGAACAACCCACTCCCTGAGAGCATTATTATTATGTCCGGTGACACCATCCGGGTGGCAGGAGCTGCCAAGGCGTACAACGGAGCCCAGAAGGGCGTCAGTTTTTACCTCGACATGGTCAAGCTGATCTCAAAGAACAACGCAGGCGGCAATGGTCCCGGAAACGCTGCTTCAGTGTTCGGCGACGACGACGGCTTTACCCCTGACGCTGACGCCGAGGTCCTTGAGGCTGAGGTTTCCACAGGCAGCCCGATCGACATCGACGACCTCTAGGTCCGCAATGTCTCAGGCTGTAAAAAAGTCAGTCGCCACAATGTTGAAAGCAATGCGAAGGCAGTCGGACGATGTCCGCTACTTCGCGATCCCGGTGGAGCCCCGGCCAGCGTCAAGGCCGAGGGTCACCAAGTGGGGGACCTATTTCGGGAAACCTTACACCGAGTTCCGTCAACTGGCGCAACCCTACGCAAACGCATATGACGCGAGGCCACCCATCACGGGACCTGTCGCCATCCTGATCGAGACCGTCTGCACAAAACCCAAAAGCGGGAAGCTAAAACACCCCCGGGGAGATGTGGACAACTACGTCAAGGGCGTCATGGACGTCATGACCAAGTCAGGAACATTTTGGAACGACGACGTGCAAGTGGTCAGCCTCCACGCATTCAAGCGCTATTGCGACCCCTTAACCAGTGAGGCCCCCGGGTCTCACGTTTATCTATACGAGGTTACAGAGAAACATTGAACAATCAAGACCACAGAGCCCCGAAGCGCATCAGAGCGCTGGCCTACTTTTTAGCCTTCGCCTCTTTTATCACCCTGAGCTCAACATTTAATCAACTTCTATGAACCAAAAAGGATTCCACCATGCAACCACAAGACTCAAGCCTAGAGAACCACCTCCGTCGAGTTGGCTCAATCACCGCAGTCGAAGCGGCGACCCTTTACAAGGTCCGATCGATCACCAGCAACATCAGCCGACTGCGTCGCGCAGGGCTGAAGATAACGACGGATTTCAAGCGAGACATCACGGGGCAAAAGTACGCCCGGTATTTTTTTAAAGGAGACACCGATGCGGGACTTCACTCATAAACTGCGCGTTATTTTTGGCAACCTGAACATGTTCTGTGGGATTTTGCTCCTAGTCCTCGGCATTGCGCTGCTTTATGCGGGCGCATGGTTTGCAGGCTCAGACTTCAACCCGGACATTTCGACTGAGGACTTCAAAAAAATGTACCGCGAGAAAATGAATCGCGACAAGGATGATCACTGATGGATTCAACATTTGAGCAAAATTGCGAGGTCGAGGATCTCGCTGCTGACTATGTCAGTTTCATCAAGCACCTCGAGGAGCTAAAGAACCCCGAGCGACCAACGCTCCGGGAGTTCGCTATCTGGCGCAATCAGGAATTTGAAGCTCGAGACGAGTTCACAAATCCCACCCCCTCGATTCACTAAGTAAACACAGCGAACCCTCTCAGGGCTCCAGCCCTTGGAGGGCTTCCGCATGCCTGAAGAAAAACCGATCAGCTATGTCTATTGCACGACCAATCGCATCAATAACAAATTTTATGTCGGCAGCCATTGCGGCAAAACCCCGAATTATCTCGGGTCTGGCGTTGCCCTCAAAAAGGCGCTCGAGAAATACGGTCGCCACAACTTTTATAAAGAAATCCTTCACTACTGCAGCGACCACCAGCAGGAGGAGGGGCGGTTGTTGATCGCCCTCGATGCTGCCAGAAATCCCCAAATGTACAACCTCTGCACCAGCGCAAATGGCGGCTGCTCCGGGTACACCCACACCGAGGAGGGCCTGCAACGAATGCGCGCAGCCAAAACCGGAGAGAAAAATCCCTTTTTTGGACGCAGGCAAACCGCAGCCAGCAAAAAAAAGTCAGCCGATGCTCAACACCGACGCTGGGCCAAATATCGAAACCAACAAGCAAACCGCCAAAACTAAGGAGGCACCAATGGAGACACCAACCGAATCACTATTCATCGAGCACAGCAGCTGCAGCTCATGCAACTCATCGGACGCGAACGCAATTTACTCAGACCACTCATTCTGTTTCGCGTGCGAGAAGCACGTCAATCTCACCGATTCGGGTGAGCCGATTACACCAATTCAAACGGCTCAAAACACGACGTCGTCGGGCGTCAACTTTATAAAAGGTGACTATCAGGCCCTAAGAAAGCGGGGCATCTCCGAGCAGACCTGTCGGGCCCTCGGGTATTCCGTCGGGGAGTATCAGGGCAAGCCGTGCCACATCGCCCCAATTACTGATAGCAAGGGCCGACTGGTTGCCCAAAAGCTCAGGCTCCCGGGTAAAGACTTCAGGGTCCTCGGCGACCTCAAAGCTGGCGGTCTGGTATTCCAGAACAAATGCAAAACATCAGGCAAGCGCCTAGTCATTACCGAGGGCGAGATCGATGCTCTCAGCTATGCAACGGTCGCTCCGGACTGGCCTGTCGTCAGTCTGCCAAATGGCTGCAGCGGCGGCGTCAAGGCCGTCAAGAAGTCCCTCGAGTTCTGTGAGGGCTTCGACGAGGTTGTCCTGCTGCTGGATTCTGATGAGCCCGGGCGTGCTGCAGCCTTGGAAATCGCTGCGCTGCTGTCACCCGGTAAGTGCAAGATCGCCGAGCTACCACTCAAGGACGCCAACGAGATGCTGGTGGCTGGAAGGGTCTCGGACCTGAAGCACGCAGTCTACAACGCCAAGCTGTTCAGTCCCGAGGGCATTGTCCAAGGGCATGAGCTCACAGTCGCTGAGCTGCAGGCTGTCACACCCAAAGGCAACGCCATTCCATTCCCTCAGCTCAACTCAATGATCCGAGGACTGCGCAAGCGGGAGCTGGTAATGATCTGCGCCGGGTCAGGAATCGGCAAGTCTACATTCACCCGGGAGCTCGGTTACCACCTCGCAGTCGAGCACGGTCAGAAAGTTGGCTATGTGATGCTTGAGGAGAGTGTCGCCAAGACAGCGCAGGCAATGGTCGCCATCGACAACAACGTGCCCCTCGGTGACCTCATGGAGGAGCCCACGATCCTGACGCAGGACCAGTGGGACACATCGTTCGCAAAGGTCGTCGCGCCCTCGGCTTTTTATGACAGTTTCGGATCATCCGAGATCGACAAACTACTTTCGAAAATTCGCTATCTGGCTGTCGGGCTGGGCTGTGATTTCGTGGTGCTCGATCACGTCAGCATGGTTGTCAGCGGTGGCACAGACGACGAGAGGAAGTCGCTGGACATGCTGATGACGAAACTACGGTCCCTTTGTGAAAACACCGGGATCGGCGTGATCGCCGTGTCACATATCAAACGAGGCTCCGGGGACAAGTCCTACAACGAAGGCGCACAGATCTCACTGACTAGCCTGAGAGGCTCCGCAGCCCTCGAGCAGCTCAGTGATGTCTGCATTGCTCTCGAGCGTGATCAGCAATCTGAGACGGAGGGCGACATCGCCCAGATCCGGCTATTGAAGAACCGCCCATTCGGGCAAGTAGGACCAGCAGGCCACCTGAAGTATGACGTCGCGACTGGCCGCATGAAACACCACGACAAGCAAGACGCACCAACCCAATCAGCCGAGGGGTTTGACCCCTTCGACGATGTCCCTTTTTAAAACAAAACCAATGAGGAAACGCAACACATGACACAAATGTCTGAATATCAAAAATATATCGCCCTGAGCCGTTACGCCCGCTGGATCCCTGAAGAGAATCGCAGGGAGTCATGGGATGAGACCGTTGACCGCTACATGGCGAACGTGGTCGTCGGGAAAGTTGACCAAGAGACACACGACGAAATCCGCGAGGCGATCGTCACCCTGAATGTCATGCCATCGATGCGCGGCCTGATGACTGCAGGCGACGCAATGGACCGGGACAACACCTGCGCCTACAACTGCAGCTATTTGCCTATCGATGACCCGAAGTCATTCGACGAGGCGATGTTTATTTTGCTATGTGGGACAGGCGTCGGCTTTAGTGTCGAGCGTCAATATGTCTCAAAGCTGCCGGACGTGCCGGACTCTATGTTTGACAGTCAGAGCACCATCGTGGTCCGAGACTCCAAAGAGGGCTGGGCCAAGGCCTACCGACAATTGATCTCTCTGCTCTACGCAGGCGAGGTTCCATTGTGGGACGTGTCGCAGGTTCGACCGGCTGGCGCTAAGCTGAAGACATTCGGCGGCAGAGCGAGTGGCCCTGAGCCCCTCGAGGACCTGTTCCGATTCACATGCGAGACATTCAAATCAGCTGTCGGCACAAAACTGACCTCGATCCAATGTCACGACATCATGTGCAAGATCGGCGAGGTTGTTGTCTGCGGAGGTGTGCGTCGTTCTGCGATGATCTCCCTGAGCAATCTGTCTGATGATCGTATGCGTCACGCCAAGTCGGGCCAGTGGTACAACACGGACCCGCAGCGTGCCCTCGCGAACAATTCAGTCTGCTACACCGAAAAGCCAGACATGGAGACATTCCTGCGCGAATGGTCTGCACTGGTTGAGTCTAAGTCAGGCGAGCGTGGTCTATTTAGTCGCCCGGCATCTCAAAAGCAGGCAGCCAAGAATGGCCGCCGAGATCCACAGCGTGAATTTGGCACAAACCCCTGCAGTGAGATCATCCTGCGTCCCTATCAGTTCTGCAACCTGACCGAGGTCGTCGCACGTCCCGAGGACACCCGTGAGCAACTTGCCAACAAGGTGAGGCTGGCCTCGATACTGGGGACCATTCAGTCGACGCTGATTCACTTTCCATATCTCCGCAAATGCTGGACCGACAACACCGCTGAGGAGCGGCTGCTCGGTGTATCACTGACAGGGATCATGGACAACAGGGCAATCAGTCTCAACGATGATGCTGCTGAGATCCTCGAGGAGCTGAAGGATGTGGCAATTGCGACCAATAAGGTCTGGGCGTATGAGTTCGGCATCCCGGTCTCGGCAGCAATCACTGCTGTAAAACCCAGCGGCACTGTCAGCCAACTGGTCGACAGCTCGTCAGGTATCCACACGCGACATTCGGACTACTACATCCGGACCGTGCGTGGTGACAACAAGGACCCACTCACTCAGTTCCTCGCTGCCAGTGGGATCCCCAACGAGCCCTGCGCAATGGGTGGACCGACGACAGTGTTCAGTTTTCCAACCAAAGCACCGGATGGAGCAGTTACCCGGGACGACCTCGATGCAATCAAGCAGCTGGAGATCTGGCTGATGTATCAGCGCCACTGGTGTGAGCACAAACCCTCGGTGACCATCACGGTCCGCAATGATGAGTGGATGAAGGTCGGCGCGTGGGTGTTCGAGCACTTCGATGAGATGTCAGGCGTGTCATTCCTGCCTCACTCTGATCACAGCTACAAACAAGCGCCATATCAAGAGTGCACTCAGGAAGTCTATGAGGCCGCACTGGCAACCATGCCGACAGGTATTGACTGGACAGGACTGCAAGAGTTCGAGAAGGAAGACACCACGACCAGCAGCCAGACCCTCGCCTGTACGGGCAGCGTCTGCGAGATGGTCGACATCGGCAGCTAAACAATGAAGGGCCTCCGGGCCCTTTTTTTCCACAAAGCAACCGCCCAAAACTGGAGGCACCATGAAGACACTGATTTTTGATTTGGAGACAGACGGTTTCGTCGACACCATGACCACGATCTGGTCCTGCGGTATCGGCTGCCCGGTCACCGGAGAGGTGACAACGTACACTGACTATTCGGACGACTACCCATCGCTGGCCGAAGGCCTGCAGCGCCTCAAAGAGGCTGACAGGGTAGTCGCCCACAATCTCATCGGGTTTGATTTCTGGGCACTTAGAAAGCTACACCCGGACGTGATCACCCTGCAGCAGTGCTGGGACTCATTAATCGTCGCGCAGCTGCTAGACCCTGAGCGTCGATCACATGCCATCAAGTCCTACGGCGCAGAGTTTGGAGCACCGAAAGGTGACTTCAAAAATTTCATGATGGAACCAGAGCCAGACAAAACACGGGCCGAGGTATTCAAGGAGATGTTTGATTATTGTGAGATCGACGTCGAGATCAATATCCGGATCTACAGGGAGCTGCAGCTGCGGCTCAAGTCTGATTTGGTGAATGACAAAATCGACTGGCGTCAGGCGATAGACCTCGAGCACAAGACCTGCTGGTGTCTCTCTCTGCAGAGTTCTCACGGGTTTCGACTGGACCTCGATGCTGCCCGGGAGCTCGAGGCAACACTCCGAGAGGAGTCAATCATGCTCGAGCGTGATCTGCAGGACACTTTCCCGCCGAAGTACATCCCGGCCAAAGGCAACTGGGCACTCGAGGAGCATCGCTGGGCCAACATTAAAACAACGACACCCAAGGTCGGCAACAAGACCCGGGGTATTGTCGCGGGCGCACCTTACACCAAAATTGCGCTGCAGGTATTCAATGCCGGGTCGCGGCTGCAGATCGTTTATCGATTATCGAGCAAGTATCAGAAATGGAAACCCAGCAAGTTCACCCCCAGCGGCATGGCTCAGATCGATGAGTCGGTCCTGAAGAACATGCGGGTCCCCGAGGCCACGCCGCTGGCTCGATATTTCAGGGTGACCAAGCAACTCTCCCAGCTGTCTGACGGGAAGAATGGATGGCTCAAGCTCGAGAAGGGTGGACGGGTGCATGGCCGGGTCAAATCGGTTGGCTGCCGCACTCATAGGATGTCGCATTTTTATCCCAACATGGCACAGGTCGACAAAAAGGACATCCGGATGCGTCAAGTCTGGGTCCCTGATAGAGGCGACAAACTGGTCGGCTGCGATGCCTCCGGTCTCGAGCTGCGGATGCTGGCCTCATTTCTCGCTATTTGGGACGGCGGCAGCTATGCCGAGGCAGTCATCCACGGCAACAACGCGGATGGCACCGACGCCCACTCAAGGACCCAGAGACTCGCCGGGCTCTATGACAGAAATAGCGCGAAATCGCTGATCTACGCATATCTATATGGAGCCGGAAATCTGAAGCTCGCCGAGATATTGTCTGACGATGCGAAAAGAGCAGGGC
>Ga0206127_1000563_pt1 | contig 44722 bp, 46 predicted proteins | sample Helgoland_Spring_6_FD_148646 | JGI IMG/M metagenome (GOLD analysis project Ga0206127, IMG submission 148646) | Pelagic subsurface seawater microbial communities from Kabeltonne, Helgoland, North Sea - Helgoland_Spring_Bloom_20160419_1 | ecosystem: Environmental > Aquatic > Marine > Epipelagic ...
GCCTGAGATTACCGAGTACGCGATTGCGGTATCGTTCCTCATAATGGGACGCACCGGGGTCTTTGTATGTCATGCCGTGTCGGAGGGTGTTGTAGAACAGAACGGCAATCTTGCGCGCGGTGGCCGTGACTGCTTTGGCTTTACCTGCGCGTGCCGCCAATCTCCGGTAGAAAGCCCCCAGAGCGGTATCGCTGCGCCCAATTGTGACCGCAGCCAAACGCAACAAGGCCGCAGCCCGACTGGAAGATCGCCTTGTCCGTGATGACAGCACCTGACCGCCAGATATCTTGTCACCCGGAGCCAAGCAGAGCCACGAGGTGAAGTGTTTGGCGCTTGGCCATGCGCGCAGGTCAGTGCCACATTCGCCAACCAATTTGAGTGACAGAGACGGCCCCATTCCATGGATCTCAGTCAGATCAACACCCAGGACGCCGAACAGCGCGGCCCGTACATCAAACGAAGGCGTACTGACTTGCTTGGTCTTTGTGCGCGGGCGTGGCAGTTGACTGGGATCATGTTCGGTATCTGCGCCCAATGCCACAAGCGTCGCCTCAAGATGGCGATCACATTCCAGCATCTTGGCCTGATAGAAGTCATAGAGTTCGAGCGACTGGGTCAGCCCGAAGATGTGTTCGGGGCGATTATTCCCATTGAGCGCGGCTTTGATTGTCTGCGTTGAAGCCTTGCAACGCACGTCGCGATACCCGGCTAACACGTCCAAATCCCGTTCGCCTGCGACAATCGCACGGATGATCTTCATCCCCGTAATACCCGTGATGTCAGATACAACATGATGCAGCTGCAGGTTCATCTCCATCAGTGCCTTCTGCATGTGTTGGATATGGGCCGCCGCATACTCTACCAGCCTCTCCCGTTGGCGCAGGTACGCCCGCAGTGTGGCAATCTCAGCGGATGGGCGGAAACTGCCACGTAGCAAACCGTAGGAATGCAGCTGCCGCAACCAACTGGCATCGCTTACATCGGTTTTGCGACCCGGCACGTTCTTGGCGTAGCGCGCGTTAACCAAAATGACCTCGAAGCCGTGCTGCTCTAATATCTCGTAAGCTGGGATCCAGTAAACGCCCGTGGTTTCCATCGCGACGCTGGTCACACCGTGCGATTTGAACCAGTCAGCGAGATCATGCAGATCATGAGTGAAGGTCCCAAACGCGCGCACCGGTGAGTCTGTCACCTCTGGGTTTACAGCCGCCATGTGTTCGCGTGAACCAATATCAACGGCGGCAGCGCCAATGTTCACAGTCTCAATCGTAGGAATCTTGCGGGTCTTTTGCTTTGCCATTGTCTATCCTCCTGTTGGCAACAGAAGGGCGTGGGCTATGCAAATCCGTCATCTTCCTAACCGGGAACACTGCCAAAGCAGCGTCACCACTCTCAAGTTCGCATCAACCCATGGACCACGTTTTTTAACGGGGTTCCGCCCTCAGACGGACCACCAATAAGCGAACGGCCGCTCCCCTTCATGGCGCGACTGTAGCACAGGCTGTTTCTACCGCGCACAAGCGGGCCCCAACCCGGAACGGTTTTTTAGAATGGTACGTTCCTCAGTCACCCGCGCCAGTTCCCGCTTCAAACGTCTGATCTCAGCAGCTTGATCGGCAACCTCAGATCTGACACGTGGCGACTTCGAAAACTGAGCCTTCCACGTGTACAACGACTTAGTGCTGATCCCTAGCCGCTCAGCTACTTCGCTGACCGCATAACCACGCTCAACAACCTGCGCCACAGCGTCCTGTTTGAACTCGTCCGTAAAACGTATTCCCTTGTTCATTTCCGTCTCTCCTTGGTTCCAAAATTACCAAGCAAAGCGTCTACAAATCTAGGGGCATCTCATGGGGCATCTCAGATGGGTATATGGAATTATGATGGAAAAATTCATTCAGGATAAGGACCTAATGGGGTTCGATCTATCCAAGCCTTATTCGCTTTCCACTTCAGGGCCGGATTCAGAGTTCTTTGCTGAAATAACCCGTGTATGTGCAGCAAGCCCGTCGTTGGATGCATTGGAAGCCATTGGCCAAGCCGCACGAAACCTCAATCTAACGGATTAGCCTGCCACGCGATTGAGGCTGTCGTAAGTTTTGAAAACTGACCTGTTCATCATTGATGTGTCCGCAAGGTGGGTTGACAGACTGGATCGGCAGTTGGGCAATATTTCAGTGCCGGCCGCTTACGAATGATCGGGCGTCAGCGGCATTTCAAGCAGGATTGAGGAAAGACATTTGCCATGGGCGTCCAGTGCCAAGGATCTTGTCACCCCGCCTTTGAGCGCCCCTGCAAGGACAAAGTTCATCGCACAAAGCTGAGGCAGTACATAGCGCGTCACGGCACTGGCTGGTTGGTTCAGGTGCGCGGCGACACGGTCGGCTGTGACATCGGCAAGCAGACGATCAAAATCCTCTGCGCGGTAAGCGATAATGGATATGTTCGAAGTATCGCCTTTATCTCCGGTTCGGCCGTGCGCCAGATCATGCAGCTTCATCGTTCACTCCCAAAAGGTCAGAGCGCAACAAGACGCTATCTGAAGGCATCAATGTCGAGGCAATGGCAATGATTTCCCGCACTGATTTTGAAACGCCACCCCCTGCTGCGGGGCCGCATAGGTAAAGCGATTCCACTTCTTCGCCGATCAGACGGGCTGTGGCGGCGCTGGTGCAGCGTGCGGTGTAGCGCAGACGTGTATGATCGTCGCTTCCGATCAGATGACCCAGCCGCTCTTGGATATCAGGAGCATCAAGCCGTTGGTCCAGAATTGATCTGGCCAGTTCGGCACGGGCGCGGGCGTTGATACCCATGTAGGATATTTGCCCCTCTCCCTGCCAGCCATCCCGGTAAGCCACCGAAACCTTGAGCTGTCCGGTCGGAGGATGTCCGGCTGCACCGCGGACAGCCACCCGGTTCGTGCCAATGGCTTCGAAGGTGACCTTTGAGAAATCGGCCACAACGTCCGGCTGCAGGTAGCGTGCGGGATCATGGATTTCGTAAAGTAGCTGTTCGGTACACGTGGCCGGTGTGACAGTTCCGCCGGTGTTCTCAAGCTTGGTCACAACGGCATTACCGTCTGCCGTCACCTCGGCAAAGGGAAAGCCGATATTGGCGATGTCAGGCACATCCTTGACGCCCGGATCGGCAAAATACCCGCCTGTAATTTGCGCTGAACACTCAAGGAGGTGTCCGATCAATGTACCGCGGCCGAGCTTTTCGTAGTCGTCCATGGCCCAGCCAAAGTGATGCACCAACGGCGCCAGAAACAGCGCAGGATCAGACGCACGGCCGCATATGACGATGTCAGCACCCTGCGAAAGCGCTTCGACGACGCCGGAAATGCCGATATAGGCGTTTGCCGAAACCATGCGTTGCCCTAGGGCCGAGGCGGGCTGATGGGTTTCGTCAAGAATGAAATCCGCGATCCGGTCAGAGACATCGTCCCCCGTCACCGTCGCGACTTTCAACGACAAGCCAAGGTCAGCCACGATGGCGCGCGCTTTTTTCGCTGCTGCACGCGGGTTGGCTGCCCCCATGTTCGTGATAATCTTTGTGCCGTGTTTTGCACAGCCCGGTAGGGTCGCGCGAAGGCGGCGTTCAAGCAGGGGATCATACCCCCCGTTGGGATCGTCAAGCCGTGCCTTTTGCGCCAATGCGATGGTGCGTTCTGCCAGACATTCGAAGACCAGAACATCCAGCGCCCCGCGATTGGCAAGGTCGGTAGCCGGTTCGATCCGGTCCCCTTGAAATCCCGCGCCACAGCCAATTCTGAACGGTTTCATGCCAAGACCTCCTTGGACCGTTGGCCCAGCTTGCGCGCGCCGAAATACACAGCGAATGCAATGATTGGCGTGATTGGGTGGGGCCAGATCGCAAGAAGGATCACCGCAATCAGCAAAGCCGTGTCAATCAGCCGGTTACCGACAAGCGGCGACCCTGTCAGCAATGTCGGCACCGCAATCACAAGCACCGCCCCTGCCAAGATCGCTTCGGCGATCGCCACCGGGCCCCCTTGCAGCAACATGCCCGGAAAAAGCAGCAGCAAGAAGGGCACGAGATAGGTCACGGCACCAAGACGAACGGCTTGCCCGGCGGCAGGCAGCCAGTTCGTGTTTGCTATGCCGGCCCCCACAAAGACCGCCACGCAGACGGGCGGCGTGATCACAGAGATGGTGGCAAAATAGAACACGAAAAGATGGGCGGCCAAGGGGTCAACCCCCACAGCTGTCATTGCGGGTGCCAGCACGGCGGCAACCAGAACATAGGCGGCGGTCGTCGGCAGACCCATCCCCATGATCAGGCAGACAAAGCCCACGATGACCGCAACCATTGGCACGCTGTCACCGGCCATCGACACAATCAGGGAGGACAACGTGACGCCGATGCCCGTCAGATTGATCATCGACACCAGCACCTGCGCGCCCGCCAACAGCACGCCGATGATGACCATGCCTTTTCCCGCATCTTCCAATCCGTTGATGACCTTTGCGATCATCTCACGCGGGGATAGTCTGCCGGCTTCGGTCACAACAAATGCGATCAGCAGACCGATGACGCCGTAAAATGCAGCCGTAGCAATAGAGCGGCCAAGCCAGATGCCGATGCCCAGCCCGCCAAGCGCACAAAGGATCGGTGCGACGCGACGCGGTGACACGATTGTTGCCCATGCAGGCAGCTCGTCCTCTGGGACAACCGCAAGACCGCGGCGCAGAGCGACAAAATGAACGGTAACGAAGACAGAGGCATAGAACAGGATCGCAGGAATGATCGCCCCGAGGATAATCGTGGTATATGGCAGGCCCAGAATTTCGGCCATGACGAAGGCGGCAGCCCCCATGATTGGCGGCGCAATTTGGCCCCCTGTCGATGCCACGGCCTCAACCGCTGCGGCGAAGGGGCGCGGATAACCCAGCCGGATCATCATCGGGATGGTAAAGTTACCCGTCGTCGCAACGTTTGCCACAGCGGAGCCAGAGATCATCCCGAACAATCCACTCGCAATCGTTGCGATTTTGGCCGCGCCACCAGGCTGGCGACCGCCAAGGCGCATCGCAAGGTCCATGAACGCCTGCCCACCGCCAGTGTGCAGCAACAGCGCGCCAAACAAGACAAAAGCCGCGATGACCGTGGCTGCGACGCCCGTTAGCATGCCCCAAATCCCGAGATCCCCCAGAAAGATCGTTTCGGTCACAAAGGCCGTGTCGAAACCGCGATGGCGCAAGGCTCCGGGCAGCAGGTTTCCGAATAGGGCATAACCAAGCCCCACCATAACAAGGACCGGAAAGATCAACCCGACGGTGCGCCGCCCAAGCTCCAGAACCGCCAGTACAAGCCCTACGGTCAGCGCTTTGTCCAAGGTTGTGGCCCACGGCAGGGATGTCATTATTTCGTCGTAGTTCCAGACAACGTAGCCGCAAGCGATCAGGACAAGGGCGCAAAGCGCAAGATCAATTGCGACACCCATCGGACGCCAGCGGGTGCCGGCGCCCAACGGGTAGAGTGCGAAACCCAAAGTGGATACAAGCGCAAGGAAAACCGCGCGCTGGATCAGCCCTTCGAAAGGGCCGCTTGCCGCTGTGTAGAAAACGAAGGCTCCTACCAATATGGCAAGCGCTTTTTGGATATTCGCAAGGGTCATCTTACTCGGCCTTCAGCTTGGCCGGGATTTCCATGCCCTGTTCCTCGAACCAGCGCGCGGCTCCGGGATGCAGTGGTACGGTGCCATAGTCCAAAGTCATCTGCGCCAAGTTGACACCCTTGAGCGAGGCCATCGCATTGGCCTGTGCCGTTTCGTCAGCCATGATGGCAGAAACGATTTGGTAAGCCGTTTCATCGTCCATGGATGCCGGTGCCGCAACACCAACCCCAAAGGCCCAGGTGCTGTAAGCGGGGATACCATCAGCAGCACCTGCTGGAATTTCCACGACGGAAATGTCTGGCATGTCTGTGCGCAGGGTTTCGGCCTGTTCGGGGCTTAGCCCGAGAACCGAAATATCTGTCGAAACCGCGATATCCATCGTGGACCCGTCAAGCTTGATGCCCGAGCCGGATTTGACATAGCCCACAAGGCGATTGTCCTTGATTGCGCCCACGATATCGGTTGTCGACCCGCGCACGTAATCGGCGCTCAGGCCAAGAGTTTTGAACACGGCTTCGGTCGTGGCTTCGGTAGAACCGCCCTTGATGCCAGGATTGAATCGTTTTCCCGCCAGCCCCTCAAGACTGTCCACATCAGCATCAGCGCGAACAACGACGTTTTGTGGCGCGTTGGTATACACCCACAGCAGACGCAGATCCTGCGCATCGCCCTCAAACGCGTTGGTCCCCGACACGGCGTGCTGGACGGCATTTGTTGTCACCAGACCAAGGTCGATCTGTCCGCGGCTCATGCGGCGGATGTTGTCCAACGTCGCGCCTGTCTCGACCACAGAGGCTTTGAGCCCTTCGGTGTTTTCGTTGATCAATTGTCCTACGGCAACGAAATAGCCGTAATGGCTGGACGATGCCGAGGTCGACCCTATCAGTAGGTCGGTTTCCTGCGCAGCCAGTGGCGATGCAAGCAAAGTTGCGCCCAAAAGCGCGGCGAATGTATGTTTCATGATTTCCTCCCTTGGATGCCCTATCGGGGCCGGGTGATGATGCAATGGATTACCTGTTGCGAAAATAGTTGATTTTGGGATAATTGATGCATGAATCGCAACAATATGTCCCTGTCTGATTACACCGCGGTACTGACACTGCAAGAAGCCGGATCATTCCGCGCCGCCGCCGAGGCTTTGCGCATATCCCCCTCTGCGCTTTCCCGCCAGATTTCCGCGCTCGAAGATCAGCTTGGAACGCGGCTTTTTGACCGGGACACGCGCAACGTCAAACTGACAGCAAGCGGCACTGTGCTTGCCCGGATCGCGGCGCGTATGGTTAACACCGCCCAGGATGCCCATGCAGAGTTCGACGCTCATCTCTCTGCGCGCCACGGACAGCTAACCATTGCGGGGCTACCGTCTGTCACGGCGGCGTTTTTGCCCCAGATCCTTCGTCGTTTTACATCCAAGTACCCGGACATCGACCTGAAAATCATCGACGCGCTATCAGAAAGCGTGATCGAGGTGATTGAAACGGGGCGTGCGGAAATCGGATTTACTGCGGGGACTCTTTCAACGCGGTCACGTCTGGCGTTTCAACCGGTGATGGATGATGCATTTGTCGCAATCGGGGCACCCGACGGGCCGCTTGAGGAAGATCGGGCCTATGATTGGTCAGAGCTGGTCGAGATGCCGTTCATCGCAATGGCCCAAGGCACGTCCGTGCGTGAATTGCTGGACGGCGCATGCCTGCGGTTGAACCGCCCGCTTTCCCCCCGCTTTGAGGTCGCGCATCTGGCGACCGCAGGTGCCTTGGTGGCCGAGGGACTGGGCATTACGGCCTTGCCGGAACTGACACTGCCGGTGTTGCCGACTGAACGCCTTGTCCAGCGATCCATCATCGGATTCGGTGCCAGACGGCGCATCGGTCTGGTGCGTCAAACCGGTCGATCTCTCTCTCCCGCAGCCAGTGCTTTTCTGGAGGTTCTGTCGGAAACGCCCGTCAAATCCAAACACTCGCCCGTCGGCATTCGGGCAAGACGATCTGGCAATCACTGACACTTTCGCGACACTGGATGGCTCCTTGCTCTCTTGCTGTTATCGCTCGCCATATCTTAGGGCCGTTTGTTGTTCGTGGCGTCACAAAGCCAAAAAGGAACCGCGGGCCCGTTTTCCTCTTGGCCGACAATTGCTTAAGCAAACCACGGCCAGTTGCATTAAACTTCGAGCAGAGATAATCAAAAATCATGCTCAGATTTCTTGCTCCCTTGCTTTGTAGTGCCCTTGCCACTTCCCTGGCAGCCCATCCTCATGTCTTCATTGATACAGGGTTTGAACTGATCGTTGACGATTCAGGGCAGTTGACCCACGTGAGAACAACTTGGGAATATGACGAGCTTTATTCGCTTTTGATCACTGAAGACATGTCGCTGGACCCGGATGGCGACGGGATACTGACCGCAGACGAAATCGGCAAACTGAATGGGTTCGACATGCAGTGGATCGAAGGGTTCAATGGCGACCTTGTGATCGCCGCTGGCGATAAGGGTGTTCCGCTTTCGGGGCCGACGGAAGTGGCGACGAAATTTGAGGCTGGCCGCATCATCACAACGCATTTGCGGACGCTTGAAGCACCCATTCCAGCAGGTGAAACAGCGATCATCAAGGCCTACGATCCGACCTATTACACCGCCTACGAAGTGACCCGACCCGTCACCCTGATTGGTGAAAGCACCTGCGATATCACGCAGACAGCACCGGATGTGAACGCCGGGGTGGTCGCGCTGCAACAAGAACTTTCTATGCTGGACCCCGATATGAATCCGTCGGATGCCGGACTGCCCGAAATCGGCGCGCAAATGGCAACGACTGTGAGCATCACATGCGCCGCGCTCTGACGCTGGCGGCACTGACCGTGATCATCGCGCTGTTGGCCCTGTGGTGGACCGGCGGCTTTGACCGCGTTGCCTATTGGGCCGCAAGCCAGCAGCGCGAGTTTCAGAACACTATTGCCACCGCATTGCGTGCCGCGCGTGGCGGTCAGCCCGGGGCGATTGCCGCGTTGCTGTCTGCGTGTTTTGCCTATGGCGTGGTGCATGCCGCAGGCCCTGGACATGGCAAGGTGCTGATCGGCGGCTATGGTATGGCAAAGAGTGTGCCGATGCTGCGGCTGGCGGTGATTGCGCTGGCCTCCTCGTTGGGGCAGGCCGTTACGGCGGTGGCGCTGGTCTATGCCGGTGTGACTTTGCTTAAACTGGGTCGCGAGGCGATGGTCGGCATGACCGAGGCCATCATGGCCCCGGCCAGCTATGCCGCGATCGGGTTGATCGGCCTGTGGTTGGTGTGGCGCGGCGTGCGATATTTCAGGCCCGCAGCCCATCACCATCATAACGACGATATCTGCCCAAGCTGCGGCCATGCGCACGGGCCGACCATTGCCGAAGTCGAACAGGCCGTGACCCTGCGTGAGGCGCTTGTTCTGATCTCAAGCATCGCGGTGCGTCCTTGCACCGGCGCATTGTTCGTCTTGATCATCACGTGGCAGATGGGGATTGCCGAAATCGGTATCGCCGGTGCCTTTGCAATGGCGTTTGGCACGGCGGTCATCACGATTGCCGTTGGCATGGGCGCGGGCGTGCTGCGCAATGGCGTATTGGCCGGGTTTGCCAACTCTCCACGGGCGGCGGGACTGGCCGCAGTGATCGAAATCGCCACCGGCAGCTTTGTGGCTCTGCTTGCGGCTGGATTGCTGCTGAGGGCGCTTTGACACGCGCTGTTCCACTCTGGCCAAACCGTTTCGTCAATGTTGAACCGTCTCGGTTTTGCCAAAGACTTTGATCATCGGTTTGGCAACAAACTCATGGATCACCTGATCACCCTGTTTTTTAGTTCTGCTGCGCACCTTGCTCATGACCTGCGTTGGTCTCACCTCTAGAACCTCCGCGACGAACGGATCGCAGCCAGTTCTTCCCCTCTCCGACCATCATGCCCCTGGGGACGAACCTCTGCCCCCAAGTGAAATCCGCAAGATGAAATTGCCGTCATGGCCTTGCCTTGCTCCAACCACCGAACCGGACAGCAAGGGCAATGATCCCGCCGTAAACCAGCATGGCAGCACCGATGGCCGCGAAGACGCCGTTCACACCCATTTCCGTGTATGTCGTGAGGATCAGCCCACCGACAAGCGCAACAGCCATGCGGCCGAGGCTGCTGATCACCGGCCATACCATCCGACCGGCCCCCTGGGAGGCGAAATAGAGCCCGAGGCCCAGCCCGAATAAACCGTAAAAGGGGCCTACAAAACGGAAATAGCTGCGCCCGGCGTCAAGCGCGGCGGCGTTCGAGGGCTCCAAGAACAAGCCAAGCCAGAGGTCCGGAAAGACAGCCAACAACAAACCGATCCCGCCGACAATCCCGGCCGCCGCGCAGGAACCGGTCCAGGCCACTTGCAGAGCGCGGTCGGTCCGACCTGCACCAATGTTCGCGCCAACCATCGCCGTCATCGCCGCACCGATGCCGAAAATCACCGGGATCATCATGAACTCCAGCCGTGCGCCAAGGCCGTAGCCAGCCAGCGCCCCTTCCCCGAAGCGCCCAACCAGACCCGTCATCATGATGATCGTCGTGGTCGTCAGCACGGTAATGATCGACGCAAGCGCCCCCACCTTCAGGATGTCGCGAAACATGCCAGCGTTAAGGCGTCCGATCGCCCCTTTGAAGACCAGGCCGGCTCGGCCGAAGGCGATATAGCCTATTGCGGCACTGCCGCCGAGCGCGAAGGCCGAGATCGGGCCAAGCGCCAGCCCGGCCATGCCGAGCGCAGGCAACGGGCCACACCCAAAGGCAAATCCACCCGACAAGGGGATCGACATCAGTGAGACACTGAGCAAGACAAGTGCGGGTACCCGCATGTCGCCCGTGCCGCGGATCACGCTGAGCGAGGCATTGCAGAGCCAGATCGCAGCGCATCCGGGGAAGAAAACCAACGCATATGTCGTGGCGGCCGCGACGGCCTCGGACCCGCCCCCGAGCAGGCCGAAAAAGCGCGCCCCGAACAGTGTGACCAACACCGCCATCACGAGGGCGAGCCCGCCTGCGATGATCCAGGCGGCCACGGCCAGCGTGGCCGCCCGCGCGATGTCCCTGGCCCCGAGCGCCCGAGCGACTGAAGCTGAGATCGCCCCGCCAATCGCACCTGCCGATAGCATCTGTGTCAGCATCACCAGTGGAAACACCAATGCCAGCCCTGCGAGGGCCGTGACACCGATCAGGCTGGCGAAATAGGCCTCGGCGATGCCTTGCGCGGCCTGCACGAACATCGCGATCACGTTTGGCGCAGCCAGCCTCGCGAGTGTCGGTGCGACGGGAGCTTCGAGCAGCAGGCGGGTGCGGGACGCCCGCGCACGCCCTGCCGCATCGGCGGGCGGATGTGCGTCGGAGACGGGGCTCGAGACAGCCATCAGATTACCCCGCGGCCAAGGTTGTTGGGGGAATTGCAGACCCTTAGCCCAATCGCGGCAATCCTAGTCGCATTCATCCCTGCCCCTCCGCTAAGTGAAACTTGCCTAGTCCGTTCTTTTTCGGAACGCACTAGGCATAAGTTCCTTTTCGGAACCTGTCAATTGCTGCTATAATGTTAAGATGAAATGGAACGACCTTCAGAACGAAGCCTGTCCCGTCGCCCGCGGCCTGTCCGTGATCGGCGACCGCTGGACCATGCTTGTGCTGCGCGATTGCTTTCTGGGCATCCGCAGGTTCGAACAGATACAAGAGCGGCTGGGCATCACACGCCACGTTCTGGCTGACCGTCTGCGCAAGCTGGAGGCGGCTGGCGTGCTTCGCCGCGAGCCCTATCAAGAGCGTCCGGTTCGCCACGAATACCGGCTGACCGAGCGCGGCAAGGCGCTCTACCCTGTTCTGGTGTCCGTGATCGAATGGGCCAACGAACACGTGCCCCCGCCCGTGGAATCCTCCGTCACTTTAGTCTCTCGCAAGACCGGGACCCCCATCGCGCCCGTGCTCACGGATGCGAATACCGGCGAGGAAATTACCCACCGGACCGTGATGGCTCTGAGACCGGAATAGGCGGCCCAAGGCTTCCGCCCATGGCGATCGGGGTGCCGCGATGCAGCCTTTGCAAAGTGGGCTTTGACACCGAGGCACAGCATACCGGTAAAGATTGCCGCGCTGCGGAACACCCTGCCAGATACCAATGGGCATCATTGAAGATCGATTGGATCTGGCAAAGCGCAAATTGTGCTTAACGTGCTATGGTAGAGCGCAGCGCACTTATCATTCTGGCATTTTCGATGGCGATGGCGCTTTGATCACGTCGTCGATCCGGCCCTCCGACCGGCTGATGATACCAAGAACCTCGCCGAGCGCCTGTTCGCGACTGAGGGACTCTTCGAGGCTCAGCGCAAGCTCCGAGATGATTGCGGCTTGATCGGTTTCGTCTCTTGGTCCGATGGCATCGCCTTCGAGTACCTTGAAAAGTTCCAACTTCGACGAGATTTCCAGCTTCCGATATATTGACGAAAGATGGGTCCGCACGGTGGAGGGCGCTATGCCTAGCTGCTCCGCAATCCGGTGGTAGGTGCCGCCGTTTGCATAGGCGCGCGCGATTTCGGTTTCCCGTGCGCTCAATCGTTCCTTGTCCATTGTCTGGCCTCGAAAATCGCTTGCCTGGACCATCCTGCTTGAAGCTCTTTTTCTTGCCAATACAGCATTTGCATGAGGCACCGTCCAGCAAATGGTGCAGGAACAATGATGCGTTAGGCCGTTACCTACGGCCCGTGAACAAGTATATTGTATTGGAACCTCGTCGTCAGAAACCCCAATCGGAGCAACTTCACATGCCGCAGCAAACTTTCCCGCAACGGTGGCGTATATTGGCTCTCTTGTTTCTGGTGCGCATGACGATGGCGATCCAGTTTCAGATGGTCGCGGCATTGTCCCCGGTCATTGAAGATGCCTTTGCCGTCAGCCTCGCCGATGTCGGCGTCCTGATTGGTCTGTATTTCGCCCCCGGTATCTTCATCGCGGCCCCCGGCGGGGCACTGGGCCGGCATTTCGGTGAGAAGCAGGTCGTTCTCGCGGGGCTCGCCCTCATGCTGATCGGTGGGGCCATGATGTCCCTGTCAGGCGGTTGGTCCATGCAGCTTTACGGACGCCTTGTCTCGGGCGTTGGTGGCGTCATTCTGAACGTGCTTCTGACCAAGATGGTCGCCGACTGGTTCGCGGGGCGCGAGATTAGTTTCGCCATGGCCGTTTTCGTGAATTCATGGCCGGTCGGGATCGCGGTTGCCTTGATCGGCCTGCCGATTGTTGCGCTGGCCGGGGGATTGACGCTGGCTATGGGTGTCATCATGGGGCTGATCATCGTGGCCTTCTTTGGCCTTTTGCTGATCTATCGCGCGCCCCAGGATGCCCCGCGCCCCGGTGTGGCATCGTCTGCCAAAGTGCAGGGTGCCCTTTTTTGGGTGGTGCTGACCGCGGGTGCGATCTGGGGGATCTACAACGCGGCATTGGCCATCGTGTTCAGCTTTGGCCCGCAATTGTTCGTCAGCCGGGGCATGGGTCTTGCCGAGGCGGGCTCCGTGACATCGCTCGTGCTTTGGTGTCTTGCGATCATGGGCCCGATTGGCGGGTATCTGGCGGACCGCAGCGGGCGCAGACTGCTGATTATCGCGATCGGTAACCTGAGCTTTGCGTTTTTTATCGTGCTTGGCGCTTTCATCGAGACCTCGGTCCTTTGCGTCATCGCGATCGGACTTTCTTCGGGGGTGGCCGTGGGCGCGATGGTCAGTTTGCCGTCCTTGATCCTCCCGCCTGCGGCGCGCGCTGTGGGCATGGGGGTCTTCTTTACCGTCTATTACGCTTGTATTGCCGCAGGGCCGATGATCGCGGGCCTCGTTTCCGAATGGGCAAGCCTTACTGCGACGTTCCACTTCGCAGCCGTGCTCTTGGCCATCACCGTCGGCCTTCTGCCCCTTTATCATTGGCTATCAGGACGGGTGTCAGCTAGTGCCGCCCATCACGACGCCAAGGCCAAGGCGGTTTGATGGCCCCACAGCTTGGTGGCGCAGGGCCGATAGTTCCGGCTGTGTTACTATGCGTTGCGGGTTCTGCGCGGAGGTTTTGCTTGCCCTGACACTGAGGCAATACCCGGGGGGGAGGCATTACTGCGGGTGCCCAAACGCAAGAAAAGCTATGCGTAGATGGCCTTCTTACGTCATTAAGGTTTGAGCATGCCTTCAAAACAATCTTCGCAGATGGCATGGCTGATGCGCACTTCGCTCTTTCCGCACCCAACGTAGTAGTCTTCAGCCGACATCCATTGATCCTCGCGGACCGTGGGGGATTGGACTCTTTGGCACCAACTGCACATCATGGCGGTCGGTAGGTGGTTATCATCTTTCGCCAGTTCTCGGAGTCTCTTGAAATCAAATAGGCCTATTGGAGGCCGCTGCTGAGAATACTGCTCAACGGATTGAAAGATAAATCCCGTGCACACATCATCTGAGAAAATTGGCCTAAGACCTTGACGGATCTTGCGCTTTCGGTCCGGGCTGTCACAGCGAATAGGCAGCACCCAAGACCAGTTGGGGTCCAGCGCTATTCTCTCCATCACACGCCGCAACTGATCTTGAACCTGTTTACCGCCAATGAAGTCAAACAGGCTGCTACCCAAAATCGCTTCTGCTGCGATTTCCGGCGCACCGTTCTGGACTGCAAACGCATTCCAGTTGGTTGCTCCGATGTCTCGGATGATGCCATTTCGGTCAGTTGCAAACGTCAGGCCATCCATCGCATCCAGATCTGACATTTCGACAATAAATCTTTCTTCTCAGCGACGGATGCCGCACTGAACATGAATAAATCTTGCTTCATTTTAAATTTTTATCAAATTCTGGAAGTGGTATCGACACTAGCCAATCTGGATTTCAGGCATCCAAAGATATTAACTTTCGCTTAGCAGGCATTGGTGCAATTTGCAACGATTGAGAGCTTCCCGCCCAGTGCTGTATTGCGATCGACCAGACCTTAGGCTCGCATCGCGAGACTTTTGGCAGCACGCCGCGCTTTCAGTATTTTGAGACGCCAGTCGCGGTCCGAAACGACACCACACGAGGCTGAATTCCTCCAGAACACGTCATGGAGGCTCACCGTCGCAGGACGACCAAAACCTTTGTCATGACGGTGGGCCGTCTTGAAATCGGGTAAATTTTGATGACGGAGCGCCATACAGGCGCTAAGCTTAACCACAGACCGCCGATGTAATCTGGAGGACCAAATCATGAAAAATCTCGCATGGACAATCGCCCTGACATTCATCGCCGGGGCTGCGATGGCGGGAAATGAAGTGGGTATCACCAAGGACATGCCTTCGGTCACCGTGCCGACGGCGAACGGGATGGTGGAGATCGACCGGATCCAGGACACCGAAAACCAATTGAGCGGTGAATGGGCGCTGACATCCCGCCCCTGCCCTGATTTTTGCATTCAACCGCATAGCCCTGCGGAAGGGGTCACCACGATCGGCGAACTGGAACTGATCGAGATGCTCAAGGACCCCGATACCGTGGTGGTGGACAGCCGCACCCGTGATTGGTTCGAGGGCGGCACGATACCCGGCGCGATAAACATTCCTTATACATATGTCGTGGATGAGCTTGCACAGTTGGGCTGCGAGCCGGATTTTGACGGCTGGGACTGTGCGGCGGCAAAGCCCGTAGCGCTGTTTTGCAACGGGGTCTGGTGCGGCCAGTCGCCCACGGCGATCCGCAATATGATCAAGGCTGGCTACCCGGCAAACCGCATTTTCTATTATCGCGGAGGCATGCAAACCTGGCGTCTGCTTGGCTTGACCGTAATTGGTGGCGAATAGCGAGCCAGATCGGCCATCCATTGCGAATGCAATCGCTGCGGCATCTCGAAAGCAGGCGATGGTCAGTGGTGCAGAATATCTGGGGCTGTAGACGATTAGAGGCACTGTAGGTTTTCTATAGGCTCGTGTGTTTCGAACAGCGCTGATATCTTCACTGGATATAGCAGCCAGATCTTCGCACATCGATCAGGCTTTAGGCCATGAAATGTACGTTCGTCATCCCGCTGAAGTGCCTTGTGACACCTTAGAGGTTCAACGTCTGGTAACTTTATCAGACTCGCGTTCTGCGCCCCGAGTTCAGAGCCAGATCATCGCTGATCGCGACCTGCGACAGGCCGCCGACAACGTCACCATTCCGGGCAAAAATCCCGTTCGTTCCGTCCAACTCCGGTTCTTTCCGTCCGATGTGACGCTCATCGACGTCGCTGTCATATCGTCCGAACCTTTCAACAGACTTGCGGTATCAAATCTCATAAGCCATGCTCCGACGACAATCCGGCCGGTTCGAGTCGGACTATTTAAGACGGGAGGAAGATAATGAAAATCAACATGATGGTGGCTGGATCAATGATCGCAGCACTGACATCTGGTGCGGCCTGGGCTCAGGAAGTGACGCTCCGGCTGTCGCATTGGGTGCCACCAACGCACCCCATTCAGACGCTCGGGATCGAGCCTTGGGTGAAATCGCTGACGGAAGCTTCTGACGGGCGGATCGCCGTGACGATCTTTCCGGCGCAACAGCTTGGTGCAGCGCCCGACCACTACGACATGGCGCGCGACGGCATCGCCGACATCACATACACGAACCCTGGCTACCAAGCCGGGCGTTTCCCGAAATACAGCCTGGTCGAAATTCCGTTCCACGCCTCCAACGCCACAGGCGGGGCACAGGCATTGCATGAATGGTACGCCCCGATTGCAGAAACCGAGATGTCGGATGTCAAGTTCTGCCTTGCCAACCCGCACGATCCGGGAACATTCCATTCCAAAACCCAGATCAAAGTGCCGGCAGATATCAAAGGTCTGAACGTCCGTCCTGCGCACGCGACCATGTCGCGCTTTGTCAGCTCGCTTGGTGGTGGCCCCGTTCAGGTACCTGCCCCCGAGGCGCGCGAAGCAATCGCCAATGGCACAGCGGACGCGATCACCTTCCCTTGGAATTCCGTCTATATCTTCGGGATCGACAGCGAGACGCCGTATCATCTCGACATGCCGTTCTACATCTCGGCACAGCTTCTTTTGATCAACAAGGACAGCTATAACGGGATGCCCGATGATCTGAAGGCGATCCTGGATGATCACTGCACCCCGAAATGGTCGCGCCGCTTCTCGGAGGGCTGGGCCGAGAACGAAGCATCGGGTCGTCAGAAGATGGTAGATAGCAGTGAGCACACGCTCTACGCGCCGACAGAAGATGAGGTGCAGATGTGGCGTGACGCTGCGGCACCGCTGATCGATCAATGGAAAGAAGAAGCCGGCGATGACGCGCAGGCCCTCTACGACGGCTATGTCGAAGCGCTCGAGCGTCATGACGCCCGATACTGACTCAAAAGGTTGGGCGGCACCGCGGCCGCCCAACCGTTCTCCCGTGTTGCGGCTGCAGCACGTGCTTGAGCGGATATCGCACGGAATTGAGATCGTGGCAGGCTGCATCATGGGGCTGGTCACACTTCTGGTCGTTGCCTCTGCGACGGGGCGGTATCTGTTCGCTTACCCGTTGCCTGACGCCTTTGATATGTCGCGCCTTTTGCTGGGGGCGGCTATCATGTGGGGGTTCGCCAGCGTCGGCTTCCGGGGCTCACATATCAAAGTCGATATTCTAGTAGAGCGCCTGTCGCCCGGACCACGCCGCTGGATCGACGCATTCGCTTGGACCCTGCTGCTGATCTTTACCGGACTGCTGGCCTGGAAGATGTTCGGCCGCGTATCCAATGCTGCCATCAGCAACGAAACCACCATGGACCTGCGCTTGCCCGCCTGGCCGATGATGGGGCTGATCTGGCTCGGTGTCGCTGTCAGCCTACCTGCGATCCTCGCGCGGCTCATCCTCATCGTGACGGGCCGCGGATCTCTTGACCCTTACGAAAGCATTGAAGTGAAAGACGAAACATGAGCGGTGATCTGATCGCTATATTGGGATTTGTCGCGTTGTTCGCGATGATGATCCTGCGCGTCCCGATCGGTATCGCAATGGGCCTTGTCGGCGTCGGCGGCTTCGCGGCCGTGACTGGTTGGAAACCTGCCCTTAATCTGCTGGCACAATCGCCGATACGCACAGTGACCGATTTCAACCTGACGCTGATCCCGTTTTTCGTACTGATGGGCGTGCTTGCGACCAACTCCGGCATGTCGCGCGAACTTTTCCGCACGGGTCGTCACTGGTTCGGCTTCATGAAAGGCGGCATGGCGATGTCCACCATCGGTGCTTGCGCGGGGTTCGCGGCCATCTGCGGGTCGTCGGTTGCCACCGCTGCCACGATGACAAAGATCGCCTTGCCAGAGATGAAAGAGGCGGGCTATCCGGACGAAGTGTCGACTGGCGTTATCGCGGCGGGGGGCACACTTGGCATCCTGATCCCGCCTTCGGTCGTGCTTGCCGTTTATGGCTATATCACTGAACAGGATGTGGGCGTGCTGTTTATTGCTGGCATCGTGCCGGGCATCATCGCCATCCTGATGTATATGCTTGCCGTCCGCTTTGCCTATGGCAAACGTCTACCTGCCGGAGAGAAATTCAACCTAGGTCAGGCTGTGCGCTCCCTTTCGGGGGTTTGGGCGGTGATGTTGCTTTTCCTGCTCATCATCGGTTCGATCTATTTCGGCTTTACCACCGCAACGGAGGCGGCGGCGGTGGGGTCGTTCCTGACCGCGCTGATCGGCATATTGCGCGGGCGGCTTACGGCACGGCTCTTGCTCGACAGTCTGATCGAGGCGCTTCGGACATCTGTTGCGATCTATACGATCCTGATCGGAGCGATCCTGTTTGGCTATTTCCTCGCCATCACCCAAAGCCCGCAGAAGATCACCGCCTGGCTCGTGGAACTCGATCTTGGGGCCTATGGGACGCTGGCGCTGATCCTTCTTTTTTTCGTGATCATGGGCTGCATCCTTGACGCAATGGCGATGATCATTCTGCTCGTCCCTATCGTCTTTCCGATCGTGACGCAGCTCGGCTTCGATCCGATCTGGTTCGGGGTGATTATCGTGATGACCGTGGAGCTGGGGCTGATCACGCCGCCTGTGGGAATGAACGTCTTCCTCATCAACTCGATTGCGCGCGATATTTCCCTGCCAACGATCTTTCGTGGGGTGCTGCCGTTCGTCTGTGCAGACGTCCTGCGTCTGATACTGCTTGTCGCCTTCCCTGTACTGGTTCTTTGGCTGCCGAGGACGATGCAATGAGACGATTTCCGACCATATACTCGACGCTGATGCGCGAGAATTCCAAGGCGTTTCTTTACGGTATGGGGATGAGCGACGACGACATCGCAAAGCCGCAGATCGCCGTGGCCCACACCGGGGGCGGTATGAGCCCCTGCAACATGAACCTTGGCGCGCAGGCGGCCCATGCTGCCGAAGGCGTGCGGCAGGCAGGCGGCTATCCGCACGAGACGCCGGTGGTTTCCGTCTCTGACGGGTTGACGATGGCGCATCCGGGGATGCGGTTCTCGCTGATTTCGCGGGAACTGATCGCTGACAGCATTGAGGCGACGATGCGCGCGCATTGCTGGGACGGGCTGATCGCCATCGGCGCATGCGACAAGAACCTGCCGGGCATGATGATGGGCATGGTCAGGGTGAACGCACCGGGTGTGTTTTTGCACGGTGGTGCGACATTGCCGGGTGTTGTGCGGGGGAAGGAGGTCTCCGTGCTGGATGCATTCGAGACCATCGGACGGATGATCGCGGGCGATGCGGACCGCGAAGAGCTTGAGGATTACCAGCGCCACTCTATCACCGGCCCGGGTGCCTGTGCAGGGCAGTTCACCGCGAACACGATGGGGATGGTTTCAGAGGCGCTCGGGCTGTCACCGGTCGGCGTGTCGATGGTCCCTGCCGGCGATCCGATGCGCGAACAACTGATGTATTTTGCCGCCCGTGCGGTGGTCGCCGCCATCGATGGGGACGGACCGCTGCCGCGCGACCTTGTCACCCGCAAAGCGATCGAGAACGCCTGCGCCATCGTCGCGGCGACGGGTGGGTCGACCAACGCAGCACTTCACATCGCTGCCATTGCGCACGAGGCCGGGATCGATTTCGGAATCGAAGATGCGGCAAAGGTTTTCCAGCGCACCCCGTTGATCGGGAATCTCAGCCCGGGCGGAAAATACCTAGCCGCACATGTTCAGGCCATTGGTGGCACACCTGTCATCCTCAAGGAACTGATCGCGGGCGGATATGTTGACGGGTCGGCCTTGACCATCACCGGACAAACGCTTGCAGAGGCCGTCGCCGATGCCGCCTCACCCGATGGCGACGTTGTCCGAAGCCTATCCGCACCGATTGCGCCCACCGGCGGCATCGTGGTGTTGACTGGCAACCTCTGCCCCAAAGGTGCGCTTCTCAAGGTGGCGGGCCTGACTGATCTCAGTTTTCGGGGACCTGCGCGCGTGTTTGATGGCGAAGAGGCTGCTCAGAAAGCGGTGGAAACGCGCGCCTACGTTGAGGGTGACGTCCTCGTGGTGCGGGGCGAAGGACCCAAGGGCGCGCCTGGCATGAAGGAGATGCTGGGGCTCACGGCTCTTCTTTATGGACAGGGCATGGGCGCGAAAACCGCGTTGCTTACGGATGGCCGGTTCTCGGGTGCCTCGCGCGGCATGTCCATCGGCTACGCGTCGCCTGAATCGGCCGTCGGCGGGCCCATCTCTTTGGTCGAAGACGGCGATTTCATCACCATCGACGCAAGACCGGAAGTGGCCAGCATTACGCTTGAGGTTGATCCGGCTATCCTTGAAGATCGCGCAAAGGCGCGGGGGATTCCGGCACTGCCGCGCCAAGGCGGGCTGTTGGAGAAATACGCCGCGTCGGTCCAAGGTGCCGAGCGCGGCGCGGTGACACATTCCGGAGCCGTTGACACAAGTGGAGACTTAGATTGACCGAACCAAACCCTTACGATCCCAGAACGCGCAATGACTTGACCGAAAACGAGAAAACTCTGCTGCGTTTCATGAACGATTGCATGCATGGCGACGACCTTTCGCTGCTCGATACACTGGTGGCAGAAGATTACATCCAGCATACGCCCGGCATCGGACAGGGACGCGCGGGGGTGCGGGAATACATCGAAAAGATCGCCTACCGCCGCGAGGGCCGCAAGGAGTGGCGACCGGTACAGATATTCTCGGCGGGCGATATGGTGATCCTTCACAAGATCAGCGCAACGCACATCTTCGCCGATTTCGTGCGCTTCAACGACAAGGGCCAGATGGCGGAGCACTGGGACGTTGTGCAGCCACACCCGGAACCGGGCTACGACCCAATGCGCCCGTCAACAGAGAACCTTGATCGCTTCAAGACGCTCTTCAATCTCGACTAGCCCAACGCGACGAACGGCACGGGGGCAAGCCTGCATAGCCAGTGACCTGCCCCCCCCCAAGGCTCCCTCGTTCAAAACGAGCGTTTGCGGGTTTCGGTTTTCTATTTTTCGTCGCAAAGCATCTGTGAAAATAGAATAAAAAATGCGCTCACTGCAACCGCAGCCACCCTTCCAACATCCTCGCCCGCTCCAGCATCCGCACCCCATCACGTAAAATCAGACGCCGCCCAGTATGTCTGACGTCAGCGCCCGTGGGACAGATTTGAGGATTTGAATAAGGGAGGATTTCTGGTTCATCTTATCGATTAGGCGATCGAGATGACGAAGAAGCCACAGACATCGAAAGACGCCGCCGACAAGGTGGTTAAGAACATCCGCCGCAAGACCCGCCAGACCTATTCGGCGGAAGAGAAAATCCGCATTGTATTGGCAGGTCTGCGCGGCGAGGAAAGCATCTCGGTGCTATGCCGCCGGGAGGGTATTGCTGAGAGCCTGTATTACAGCTGGCCTTAGGAATTTCTCGAAGCCGGCAAGCGCCGGTTATCTGGCGACACGGCGCGGCAGGCCACATCGCCTGAGGTAAAGGATTTGCGTTCTGAGGCCTTGGCCCTGAAAGAATGCGTCGCTGATCTGACCCTTGAAAACCGTCTGCTCAAAAAAAGCATGACAGGGGCTGGGGAGTTCGAGGAATGAGATACCCTGCGTCCGAGAAACTGGAGATCATCCGCACCGTTGAGGGATCGCATCTGCCGGTTAAGCAGACCCTCGACATGCTGGGCATCCCGCGCACGACATTCTATCGATGGTACGACCGTTACGTTGATGGCGGGCTTGATGCGCTGGCTGACAGATCCCCACGCCCAGGATCTGTCTGGAATCGCATCCCCGATGCCCGTCGTGACAACCTGATCGAATTTGCGCTGGAACATGAAGCGCTGACCACACGGGAGCTGGCCGTCAAATACACCGATGAGAAACGGTATTTTGTCTCTGAATCATCGGCTTACCCACTGCCCGGCAGGGTATGCGCAGCATGCACGAGAGGGGCATTCTCAAAGCTGCTGAACTGATTACTGCCCCTGATTATGTGGTGATCAAAGCGGCGGAGGAGTTCAAAGACAAAACCACAGCCATCAACGAGATGTGGCAGACCGACTTTACCTACTTCAAGATCATTGGCTGGGGCTGGTATTATCTGAGCACGATCTTGGATGACTACAGCCGCTACATCATCGCCTGGAAACTCTGTACAAATATGCGGGCAGAGGACGTGACAGACACGATCGAACTGGCGTTGACAACATCAGGCTGCGACCAGGCGGTTGTGCGGCACAAGCCACGTCTGCTCAGCCCCTCTCGGGATCATGCTTTGCATGACCCTGTCGGGCAATGGACAATGGCTCCTGCTACATCTCTGGTGATCTGGCTAAGTGGTTGGAGGATCAGAAAATGACGCATGTCCGCGGCGCGCCATTCCACCCGCAGACCCAAGGTAAGATCGAACGCTGGCACCAGACCATGAAGAACAGGGTTCTGCTGGAGAACTACTACCTACCCGGTGATCTTGAACGCCAAATCGGGGCCTTCGTCGATTGCTACAACAACCAACGCTACCACGAAGACCTGAACAACGTCACACCGGCCGACGTCTACTTCGGGCGAGACAAATCCATTCTGAGAGAAAGGGCAGAGATCAAGAAACAGACAATCCAACAACGCCGCTTGCAACACCAAAAACAAGCAGCATAATCAATAACACACACGAGCCAGAGCCTCCAATGCTCAAGCTGCTCTGATGTCCCATTTTATATGACGACGGACAATTCCGATCACCAAAAAAGAGGAATTGCTTCGTCGGTCTATCGCTTCGTTAGGCGAGAGACTGAGGTCAAATTAATTCCAAGCCAAATTCAGACATCAGCTGCATGATCGCTATGGAAGAGCTTGGCTCCTCATACAGGCTACCTTTAGTAGGCCATTTCAAGAAATTGTTTTCCTCCGTTATGGAAATTATGCGCTGTAAGGGCAAACATCAGTGATCCCGCTCCGGACAGACGACACCAACGTGCTGACCAGTCTTGTTGGCACTGCGTTACTGGGCCATGATCAGTTTGAAGCGTAAGGCTTCAGAATTAAGTTGAAATTATACTCATACGCCTGAATTGAGCTGAACTCTACGTGCTCAAATCACTTTATATTCGTCGAGCGAGATGATCCGAAAATTGTCGGTGACGGTATCGGTAAACGCGCGCCACTTGAGGGGCGATGTTTTGCGAAAGAACCCTAGAATTGCTTCTGTGAACTGGTCGAATGTGGCATAGTGACGATTGTGGGTGACACATTTATGCATGACACCCCAGAGACGTTCTATTGGGTTTAGATGCGGCGCATATGGCGGCAGGAAATGTAACTTTACCTGTCGCTCTGATCTCTCCAACCATGGCTGCAATATTTTGGCGTGATGGTAGCGTGCATTGTCGAGAAAGACGTGAATTGCCGTAATGGCTGGGTTCTTGGCTTCCAACTTTTCCAACATCTGCTGGGTTGTCTGGGCATTGATCTTCTCGCTTTCGACAAAGGTGAACTGAAAGGTCTCTAGATCAAGCGCACCTTGAATGTTGAGCCGCTTGCGTCCCGATGTTGCTTTCAGGGCGATCTTTTGTGTCTTGGGGAACCAACCATGGGCCGGTCGACTTTGATGTTCTGGATGCACTGCGTCTGAAAAGACGACCATTTCATCCGCCCTCAGTCCAGTCATCAGGGCCTCATAATGGGCGATAAAGGCCGCTTGTTTGATCTCGTCGGCCTGAGCTGGCAACGACTGAGGTTTTTTATAAACGAAGCCTAAACGACGCATCAGCTTGGGGGCTCCAGAGGCGCTATAACTTTGGTAATGCTCAGCCAAAATATAGGCGCAAACTTCATCTGCGTTCCGCGCAGAATGTTCCGTGAAATGTGCTTGTGTGGCCCGTTCCTGTTCAACAGAAAGGTGACCCTGCCGTTGGCTGTAGTCCTTCAGCCCGAAAAACGACAGCCCCGCGCCTGCAAAAGAAAACCGCCACTCCGGTAATACTGTGGGACCGATGTCCAGTATCTCGCAGATGGTTTTGGCATCATAGCCCGCATCCAAAAGTAGAAACACCCGGGCACGCTTCCACAAAAGAGCATCGACCTTACGCTGACGGAAAATAGCCTGAAGGGCAGAGCGTTGCTCTTCTGTCAGGGCCACTAACTTTGTCTGCTTGTCCATGACGACATCATGCAGAATATCAGAGGAAAAGAAGTGCGACCAATTGACTCGGAAGCCTCTGAAATACTCAGGTCAATTCAGGCATATCGGTATATGGGATTATTGTTGACGACTTGCCTTCACCATCAAACCGGATTGCCGGGAAAGAAGGCGCGCCAGATGCCGATAAACATCAGGATGCTGCCGATGTTGACGCACATATGCCATGTCGCGTAGCGCAGCGGCATTGTTTTGCGGGCATAGAATACAGTCCCTACGACATAGGCAAACGCCCCGCCGATCACGCACCACAAGGTCGCCCAGGGCACCGTTGTCAGATCGGGCAAGGCGGCAAGCCCGATCGCGCCAAGCCCCAGATAGGATGCCGTGGACCACGGGGATTTGACTTGGGGGTTGGTGATCTTGTTCCAGATCGCCACGACGCTGAGCGCCCAGCTGAAACACAGTAAAAACAGCGTCCATGGGGTGCCCGCAAGCACAAAGAACGGGGTGAATGTGCCCGCAATGCTGGGGTAAATCGCAGCGTGGTCGATGCGGCGTAATTTGATGCGCTGCGCGTGCCATGGCAGGAAATGATAGGACCAGGACGCAAGGTTGGACGCCAGCGCGCTGCTCACATAGATCGCCGCTGCAATGATCAAGCCATAGCCGGGCAGCGTTGCTGATCTGACAATCAACGCCGTGCCGGCGGTCAGGATCAGGATCAGCCCGACCGCGTGCACGAACATGTCGGCGCGCCGGTGCGAGAGGACGATACTGGGGAAATTTACATCGGTCATTTGGCGTCTCTGGCTCAGTCTGGGCCTGCGTTAGCGGCCCGAACTGTCAAAGTCTACAACGCCGGTGCGTCACCTGCCCCGGATTTTATGCGGCGGGTGCCGGTTTGCCTGCCAGAATGGCTTCGATCAGGATCTGGACGTGCAATGCCTCGGGCAATGTGGCCAGACGGTTCGGTTTACCCTCAATCAGCAAGACCAGATCATCCAGCTGCGCGCGCAGGCTGGTCGCCCGCGGATCGGCGTAATCGTCCACCACAGGCGTGAAATCGCCCCCCGTCGACACGGCATCACGGTAGAATTCGGAAATGCGGCGGCTGGATTTGCTGCCTTTGATGGTCAGTTCCTGACGGTCCGGCTGCGCCCCGCCAACGCTGCCCATGATCGTCACAGGCGCACCGCTGGCCGATACCAGACGCGCGGCCACATGCGTTTCGCATAGTTTGCTGTCTGACGGATAATCGGGCTGCGCCCAAACCAGTTCCAGCGGCCCCAGAATGCGTTCGGAAAAGAACAGAAAATGCGAGATAACTTCGCGGGTCATGCCCCCTTCTGCGCGAAACCGCAGCCAGTCGGCGGCTTGCTGCCAGGCGCGGGGCCATGCGGCATAGGTCACGACGATATCGGCCCCTGCCAATTCGCCCAGTTCGCCCGCTTTTGCCGCTGCATGGACATCCGTCAGGGCGGCCCCGGCGGCTTGGGTGAAATTCACAGCGGCAGGCACACCGGATGCGGCGATTTTTTCGACCAGATCGCGGCTTTCCTCGACGTTGATTCCCAAGGGTTTTTCCAGAAACACGGCCTTTCCGGCCGACGCCGCAGCCAGTGCATAGGCTTTGCGGGGCACGGGAGGACAGGCAAGATAGACCAGATCAGCGGTGGCAATCGCGTCCTCGGCTGTGGCGGTCACGGTCACACCGGGGGCATTTACCGCGGCCGTGCGACAGGCGTCTTCGCTGGGGTCCCAGACCGCAACAACCGAATAGGCAGGGTGCAAAACCATATGTTCCAGCATCCGCTGCCCCATAATGCCCAAGCCGATGATCGCTGTTTTGATAGTCATTGCATCCCCCAAATTCACACATCTTGCTGCACACTCCGGTCGACCGGCAGTTAATTGCGCTGTTGAAGTCTAGCACAGGAGCAAAGCGGACAGCGACCCGAAAACGCACCCCTTAAAATATGAAACCGCCGCATAGCGGGGCTATGCGGCGGTGAAATCTTGGGGTGTTCTGGTCGCGGATTAGCGCAGAACGGATGCCTGTGCGGCAATGTGGCGGATTTCGCCGCGTGCGATGCCGATATCGGCCAGGTCGCGGTCGCTCATTGCGGACAGCTCATCAAAGGTTTGACGTACGGCGCGTTTTTGGGCGCGGTTGGCGCGAAAGCCTTCGATCAGGCTGTGCATTTTCGCTGCGACGTCAAAGCTTGGTGCGGATAGGGTTGTATAGCTCATTTTTTTCTCTTCTACGGTTTTGCGGTGGCCTATCCACCGCAATCGGGTTGGTGCTGCGTCAGATCCGTCAGGGAGGATCGGGATCAGAAGCAGATGTTACGCAGGAACTGCCCCGCGTGGTGTTTTCACGAACAATCCGCGCAGTTTGGCGGATGTGCGTCGTGCAAAGGCTGCGATGAACGCGCTGCGTTCGGCTTGGGCCTGTGCAATGATCCGGTTAACATCGGCCGGTGTCGCTGTGCGATATGTAAAGTTGGTACTCATCATTTACTTTCCGTTTCTGGGCTTTCGTGCCCGTGACCTTCATATGTGCCGGACATGTGAAATGTGCAAACCATAGGCGATATGCGGTTTTTGCATGGCTCGGCTGGCGACGGTTTTGCAGGTGCGGAAACCAGCATGAAATGAGCACAGGGCCGCCTTGGGATGGACAGATTGTTTCAACAGGCTTAACGGGCCCACAACTTTAGATTTCGCATCCAGAACGGAGCAGTCCAATGGCCCAAAGCATACCCACCCCCGCCAAGCCCGCACCCGCACCTGCACGACCCTCGCAGCCGCAGACAAAGGCACCGGTTTTCACCGATTACGCCAGCATCTGATCGTGACACGGATCGGCAAGCGCGTTAATTTGGCGCTATGTCGCATTCCAACTCCGATCCGGTTTCATCCATCCGCAACCTTGGCCCTGCATTTCAGGAAAGCTTTGCCAAGGTGGGGGTGCATAGCGCAGAACAGTTGCGTGAATTAGGTGCCGATGCCGCCTATGAGAAACTGTTGCGCAACGGGCACCGCCCGCATTTCATCGGCTATTACGTTCTGGTCATGGGGCTTCAGGGGCGCCCGTGGAACGATTGCAAAGGGGCCGAGAAAAAAGCCCTGCGTGTGAAATTCGACGCCATGAAAGCCCGCGCATTCGACCCCGTGGATGCTGAATTCGAACGCCTGATGGATCAGATCGGCGTCAGACCCGCCCCCTCTTAGGACATGTGCCGCAGCACCCTGCCCTGTGGCGCATATAGAAAAAGGGCCGCAGTTTCCCGCGACCCTTCTTTAGCTGTCAAATGCAGGTGGGCTTAGCCGACCAGCTCAAGACCCGAGAAGAAATACGCGATTTCTGTCGCGGCTGTCTCTGGTGCGTCCGACCCGTGAACCGAGTTTTCGCCAACTGATTCAGCAAATTCGGCGCGGATTGTGCCGGGTGCTGCGTCGCTTGGGTTTGTTGCACCCATAACTTCGCGGTTTTTCGCGATGGCGTTTTCGCCTTCCAGAACCTGCGCTACGATTGGCGCGGATGCCATGAATTCGCACAGTTCGTCATAAAAAGGACGCTCGGCGTGCACTTTGTAGAACTCGCCAGCTTGGGCTTTTGTCAGGTGAATACGCTTGCTTGCAACGATGCGCAGACCTGCGTCTTCGAATTTTTTCGCGATTGCGCCGGTCAGGTTGCGGCGTGTTGCGTCTGGTTTGATGATCGAGAATGTGCGCTCAAGGGCCATGATAGCTCTCCTAATGGGGGTTAATTTGGGCGATCCCTAACATGGTGCCTGTCCCATGAAAAGCCGTGATTGACGCGGGGCCGGACATGGTTCACACCGCGCCCATGTTACGCATTTCAGAAATCAACTATTCCGTCGAAGGCCGCCCCTTGTTTGAGGAAGCCAGCGCCGTCATCCCCGAAGGTCATAAAGTGGGCCTCGTCGGCCGCAATGGCGCGGGTAAAACCACCTTGTTCCGCATCATACGCGGGGAATTGGGGCTGGACGCGGGCGATATTTCGCTGCCGTCGCGCGCCAAGATCGGCGGCGTCGCCCAAGAGGTCCCCTCCTCGGACGTGTCCCTGATCGACACCGTGCTGGCGGCAGATGTGGAGCGCGCAGCGCTGATCACAGAATCCGAGACCACCAAGGACCCGGTTCGCATCGCCGAGGTACAAACCCGTCTTGCCGACATCGACGCATGGTCTGCCGAAGGCCGCGCGGCCTCGATCCTCAAGGGGCTCGGCTTTGATGACCATGACCAGCAACAGCCCTGTTCCGCCTATTCCGGCGGCTGGCGCATGCGCGTCGCCCTGGCGGGTGTGTTGTTTGCACAGCCCGATGTGCTGCTGCTCGATGAGCCGACCAACTATCTCGACCTCGAAGGGGCGTTGTGGCTGGAAAACTATCTGGCCAAGTATCCGCATACGGTGATCATCATCAGCCACGACCGTGGCCTGCTGAACCGCGCCGTCGGGGGTATCTTGCACCTCGAAGACCGCAAGCTGACCTATTATCAGGGCAACTACGACCAATTCGCCAAAATGCGTGCCGAAAAACGGGCGCAGCTCTCTGCCGCCGCGAAAAAGCAGCAGGCGCACAAGGCGCATATGCAGGCTTTCGTGGACCGCTTCAAAGCCAAAGCCTCCAAGGCCAAGCAAGCGCAATCACGGATGAAAGCCATTGAAAAGATGGTGACAATCACCCCGCCAGAGGAAGCGGCGCGCAAGGTCTTTACCTTCCCGCAGCCTGATGAATTGTCGCCGCCGATCATCAGCATCGAAGGTGGCTCCACCGGCTATACCGAAGGCGTGCCCGTATTGTCGCGCCTTAACCTGCGCATCGACCAGGATGACCGCATCGCCCTGCTGGGCCGCAACGGTCAGGGCAAATCGACCCTGTCGAAACTGCTGTCCAACCGTCTGGTGCTGTTCGAAGGCAAAGCAGTCAATTCCAACAAACTGCGCATCGGTTTCTTTGCCCAGCATCAGGTCGATGAACTGGTCATCAACGAAACCCCGTTGCAGCACATGATCACGGCGCGCCCCGGCGTGATGCAGTCGAAACTGCGCGCGCAACTTGCCGGTTTCGGCCTTGGCCCCGACCAGGCCGATACCGAGGTCGGCCGCCTGTCAGGGGGGCAAAAAGCCCGCCTGTCGCTGCTGCTTGCCACTCTGGATGCGCCGCATCTGCTGATCCTCGATGAACCGACCAACCACCTTGATATCGAATCCCGCGAGGCCCTGGTCGAAGCGCTGACCCGCTATTCGGGCGCTGTGATCTTGGTCAGCCACGACATGCACCTTCTGTCGATGGTGGCCGACCGTCTGTGGCTGGTGTCCGATGGCACCGTCAAACCCTATGAGGACGACCTCGAGGCTTACCGCAAAATGCTGCTCACGGTCGAAAAACCGGTCAGCAAGAACGCCAAGCCGGTCAAAGAAGTCCCCAAACCCAAACGCGTCTCGCGCGAAGACATCCTTGCCCTGCGCTCCGAAGTGCGCACCGCCGAAGCCCGCGTGACCAAAATCAACGACATGCGCGACAAGCTGGCCAAGAAACTTGCCGACCCTGCCCTTTACGAAAAGGAAAAAGTCGGCGAACTTGAGGTGTGGAACAAAAAATACGCCGAAGTGATGGCCGCCCTTGAACGCGCCGAATCCATCTGGATGGCCGCTCTTGAAAAGCTGGAGACCGCCTCTGCCTGACACTATGACCCATTTCGGCCTGACTTCTCTGGCTCACAAATATCCCGGGGGTCCGGGGGCTGGCCCCCGGTAGCAACATATGATGACACTCGACATTGCCTTTATGATCACGGCCTTTGCCACCATGATCGTGATCATCGACCCCTTTGCGATCGGGCCGATGTTTCTGGCCCTGACCCCCGGCATGCCCCACGCCCAACGCCGCCGCATCGCATGGCGCGGTGTCTTTGTCGCGGGGTTGATCCTGCTGGTTTTTGCCGCCTTCGGCGAGGCCGTGCTGAATTTTATCGGCATTTCGATGGCCGCCTTCCGCGTTGCGGGGGGTATCTTGCTGTTTCTGACCGCGCTCGAGATGCTGTTTGACCGCCGTACCAAGCGGCGCGAACAAACCGCAGCCGATGCGGATCATGACCCTGACGATCATGATCACGACGACCCGTCGGTCTTTCCGCTGGCGATCCCGCTTATCGCCGGGCCCGGTGCCATCGCGTCGGTGATCCTGCTGACAGGCGAAAAGCCGGGCATCGAAGGGTTCGTCACCGTGATGGGCATCACCTTTGCGGTGTTGATCCTGATGGGCATCACCATGCAGGCCAGCGGCTATCTGGAACGGGCCTTGGGCAAGGTCGGCATCAACGTCATCACACGGCTTTTGGGGATGCTTTTGGCGGCGCTCTCGGTGCAATTCGTGCTCGATGGCCTCAGCGCATTCGGATTTGGCCCCGGCGCGGGCTGACAAAGGCCGCAACACACCCCATATTCCAGATCAGGAACAAGGGATTTACCTATGCCAGAATTCGAAACCGGCCGTCTGATCTATCTTTTGGTGTTGCTTGCGATGGTCGCGGGCTGGTTCTTTATGCAAGGCCGTGGCGAAGGGTTTAACAAAACCCTGCAACAGGCCGCGGTCTGGGGCATGATCTTTATCGGGGCCGCGGCGGGTTACGGTCTGTGGGGCGATATCAGCCGCAGTTCGGCCGTGCCGCAGCAAAGCTATGAGGCCGGGATCGGCACGGTCACCATCCCGCGCGCCCGCGACGGGCATTATTACCTGACCATGCAAATCAATGGCGCGGCGATCCGTTTTGTGGTGGATACCGGTGCCAGCGACATGGTCCTGACCCGCGCCGACGCGCAGCGCGTTGGTCTGTCACCAGATACCTTGAACTATCTTGGCCGCGCCAACACCGCCAACGGCGAAGTCCGCACCGCATTCGTGCGCCTGAACGAGGTGCAACTGGGCACGGTGCGTGACTTCGATGTCTCTGCCGTGGTCAATGACGGAGATATGGCGCAATCCTTGTTGGGCATGGGCTATCTGCAACGCTGGGGCCGGATCGAGATTTCGAATAACGAACTGATCCTGACACGTTAAGACCGCCCCGCAACCTGTTCAGGTTTCTGCCTTTTTCTCCCAGTTGCCGCTTTCTTCGGACCAGTATTGTGCCGATGCACCGGCATCTTTCAGCGCTTTCCACTGGCCGCGCGCCTTGTTCAGCGCGATCTCGTCCAGCCCGTCGAACAGGATGCAGACGCGGTCCAATGCTGCAACTTCATCCGCCTTCACATCGGCCCCGTGGATCGAAAAAACGCAAGTCGCCCCGTTTGGCGTATCGCTTTTCGTTGTCAGCAACACCGGCTGGTCCGCATCATGGGGGCCGCCTGCCAACCCGTGTGGCAAGAACCCGTCATCGGGGCCCAGCCACAGGGCGGCATCCATTTGCGCCAACAAAGTGTCATCGGTCCCGCGAACTGCCACGCGCCACCCTGCCCCTTGGGCCTTGCCCAACAGCATGGTTAACGTCTCGACCAGCGGTCGCTGGGTCAGGTGATAGAAATACGCGGCACCCATTGTCTATTCGCCCTCGTAATGGTCCGAAATCAACCGGTTCAACGATGCCACACCCCAGCCTGTCGCACCTTTCGGGGCCAATGCGGTTTCCTCTTTGACCGAGGCAACACCGGCAATATCAAGGTGGATCCACGGGGTTTCGTCTTTCACGAACCGCCCAAGGAATTGCGCAGCCGTCACAGCACCGCCATTGCGACCGCCGATGTTTTTCATATCGGCGATCCGGCTTTCCAGCAACTTGTCATAGCCCGCACCCATCGGCATCCGCCATGCGCCTTCTTTTTCGGCACCAGCCGCTTTCAAAAAGGCGTTGCACAGCGTGTCGTTGTTGGAAAATACGCCTGCGTTCTCATGGCCCAAGCCCACTACGATCGCGCCTGTCAGGGTGGCAAGGTCGATCATGGCGGCGGGTTTGAACTGTTCTTGCGCGTACCACATCACGTCACATAGCACCAACCGCCCTTCGGCATCCGTGTTGATGACCTCGACCGTGTCGCCCTTCATGGTTTTGATCACATCGCCGGGGCGGGTCGCGGTGCCCGAGGGCATGTTTTCGACAATGCCCACCAGACCGACGACATTGGCCTTGGCCTTGCGCAACGCCAGACTGCGCATCACGCCTGACACCACGCCCGCGCCGCCCATATCCATTGTCATGTCTTCCATGCCGGCCCCGGGCTTGAGGCTGATACCGCCGGTATCAAAGACCACGCCCTTGCCGACCAAGGCCAGCGGGGCGGTGCCTTTTTTGCCGCCATTCCATTTCATAACAACCACATAGGACGGGCTGGCCGACCCCTGTCCAACAGACAAAAGCGTCCGCATGCCCAGCTTTTCCAGCTTTGCATCGTCCAGCACTTCGACCTCGAGGCCGATGCTCTTCATCGCGGCCAGACGGTCGGCAAATTCGGTTGTGGTCAGCACATTGGCCGGTTCATTGGTCAGATCGCGGGTCATAAACGCCCCGTCGGCAATGGCCAACAGCGGCTCCGCTGCGGCTTTCACGTCGTCAGGGGTGCTGGCCATGACCGTAACCGACCCTTTGCGCGGCTTGCCTTTGCTTTTGTTATCCTCGAACGAATAGTCGCGCATCGCCAGACCAAAGCACAGCTCCGCCGATTTGCGCAGCCCGCCGGTCAGCACCAGCAAATCCGCCTCGCCGCGCTGTTTCGCCAGATTTGCCCCTGCTTTGCGCAGGTCATGCACGTCTGCGTTATTGGCCAGTTGCACCACATCCACGGCTTCGGCTGCCATGCCTGTGGGATAGCCCATGCTCAGCACGTCGCCGGGTTTCAGATCGGTGAACTTGGTGCTTTGAACCAGCCGTTCCAACGCGCCTTTGGTCAGCTTGTTGATCCGACGCGCACTTGGGTTCATCTTGCCTGTGGCATCCACCGTCACCGCCACGCGGCCGGCATGGCCTGCGATCTGGTCGATGTCGGTTTGGACAAAACTCATTGGGGTCAATGCGGTCATGTTCGGGGTCCTTTTCATAAGAATTGCCCCAAGACCTAGCGCGCAGTCGCCGGTAAGGCCAGATAGCAGTTTTCGCGGGCGCTATTTTGCTTTATCGTGACCGAATAATTACAGTTCAAACACCTAAGGGATGCAGATTGGCTAAGTTTGACCGCTATATGTTGTCCCAATTGCTGATCCTGTTCAGTTTTTTCGCGCTGATACTGGTGGCGATTTTCTGGATCAATCGGGCTGTTGTCTTGTTTGACCGGCTGATTGGGGATGGCCAGACCGCGCTGGTATTTCTTGAGTTTACAGTTCTGGGCCTGCCCAAGCTGATCACCACCGTGTTCCCAATCGCCGCTTTTGCAGGGTCGGTCTATGTGATCAACCGCATGACCAGCGAATCCGAACTGATTGTGATGCAGGCAACGGGCAGCGGCCCGTGGCGTCTGGCGCGGCCCGTGCTGGTCTATGGCATCTGTGTGGCGGTGATGTTGTCGATCCTCACGCATTTTCTGGTGCCCATGGCAAAAGGGCAATTGAGCCAGCGCGAGACCGAGATTTCGCAAAATGTGTCGGCGCGTCTGCTGACCGAGGGCGAATTTTTGCATCCTACCTCCAAGGTGACGTTTTACACCCGGCTGGTTGGGGCCGATGGCGTGTTGCGCGATGTGTTCCTGTCGGATCGCCGTAACCCCGAGGAAGGCATCATCTATTCCGCATCGGAAGCCTATCTTGTGAACAACGGCGACGGCACCACCCTGATCATGGTAGACGGGCTGGCGCAGCGTTTGTCCAATGAAACCAAACAGTTGTCCACGGCCAAATTCCGCGATTTCTCGTTTGATATCTCGGCGCTGGTCAGGAACCAAGCCAGGGAAAACCTGTCGATCGACAGCATGGTCACGCCCCGGTTGCTTACCCGTTGGGGCGATCTGGGCGGCAGTGGGCTGATCAGCCAGGGTGCTATCACAGAGGAGTTCCATTCCCGCTTTGCCGCGCCGCTGTTTTGCATTGTTGCTGCGATGATCGGCTATGCCACGTTGATTCTGGGCGGGTTTTCGCGGTTCGGGGTCTGGCGCGAGATCGTGATCGCCTTTGGTTTGCTGATCGCCATTGACGGGATCGACGGCAGTCTGGTGGATATCGTGCTGAGGGATGCCAGCCGCTGGCCGCTTGTTTATCTGCCCAGCCTGTTTGGGCTGGTGTTGGTCACGGGGATGATCTGGCATGCGGCCCATCCGGCCTGGCTGCGCCGGTTGCGCCGCAGAAAGGTCGCTGCATGATCCTGCATTTCTATTTCGCACGGCGTTTCTTGACCGGTTTCCTGCTGATCACGGGGGTGCTGTTCGCGTTGGTGATCTTGGTCGATATGGTCGATCAGGCCCGCAAGTTTTCAAGCTACGACATCAGCTGGCAACGGGTTCTGGGGCTCACGTTGCTGAACACGCCCGAAACCTTGAACCTGATCTTGCCGCTGATCATGATTCTGGCGACGGTTGTTTTGTTTCTGTCGCTGGCCCGATCGTCCGAACTGGTGGTGACCCGTGCCGCTGGCCGCTCTGCGCTCAGCGCGTTGCAGGCACCTGTGGCGGTGGCGTTTATTATCGGGATCATGGCGGTTGGGATGCTGAACCCGATCGTTGCGGCCACGGCGAAACGCTATACTCAGGTCACCGAAAACATCCGCGCCGGCGGTGCATCAGCCTTGTCGATCAGCGACGAAGGGTTGTGGCTGCGTCAGGGGGGCGATCCGGGGCAGACGGTGATCCGTGCATGGCGGTCGAACGGCGATGCGTCGGTTTTATATGATGTGACCTTTATCTCTTATGCGCCCGAGGGGGGCCCGAACCGCCGGATCGAGGCGACAAGTGCATCCCTTGAGGATGGCAACTGGGTGCTCACCGGGGCCAAGTCGTGGCCGCTTGAGGTCGGGGTAAATGCCGAAGGCAACGCCGCGTATTTCGAAACGCTGACCCTGCCGTCGAACCTGACCCTTGACCGCATCCGCGAAAGCATCAGCGACCCTGGTGCCGTGTCGATCTATGAGCTGCCGGCGTTCATTCACCAGCTTGAGCAAGCAGGCTTTTCCCCGCGCCGTCACAAGGTCTGGCTGCAGACCGAACTGGCGCGGCCGTTCTTCCTGGTGGCGATGGTTCTTGTTGCGAGCGCATTCACCATGCGGCATACGAGGTTTGGGGGCACAGGCGTTGCCGTCTTGGCATCGGTCTTGTTGGGGTTCGGTTTGTATTTCATTCGCAGCTTTGCACAGATTTTGGGTGAAAACGGGCAAATTCCGGTGATCCTCGCTGCCTGGGCTCCGCCTGCTGCGTCCATTCTGCTGGCCCTTGGTCTTTTGCTGCATGCGGAGGATGGCTGAAATGCGGCGTCTTCTGTTGATCCTGTCGTTATTCCTGCCCCTGCCCGCATGGGCCCAAAGCGTGGACGAGCGCCCAGCGGTTCTGGTGGCTGACGATTTGCTGATCACCCGTGATCGTGTTCTGGTTGCGCGCGGAAATGTCGAGGCGTTTCAAGGTGATACCCGCATTCGCGCAAAATCCATCAGCTATGACGGACAATCCGGCGCGCTGACCATCGAAGGGCCGATTGTGCTGACCGATGGCACGGGCAGTGTGATTTTGGCCGATGCCGCAGAACTGGACGCCGGGTTGCAAAACGGTCTGCTTCTGGGCGCGCGCATGGTGTTGAACCAGCAGGTGCAACTGGCCGCCGTGCAGCTTGACCGGGTCGACGGGCGCTATAGCCAGCTTTATAAAACCGCCGTAACCTCTTGTAAAATATGCAATGATGGCGAAGTGCCCCTGTGGCAGATCCGCGCCCGCCGGGTGATCCATGACGAAGCCGCCCAACAGCTTTATTTTGACGATGCGAGGTTTCACATCAGAACCGTACCGGTTTTTTACCTGCCGCGTTTGCGCATGCCCGACCCGACCCTTGACCGCGCCACCGGCTTTCTGACGCCATCGGTGCGCACCACGTCCCAGTTGGGGACAGGGATCAAGGTTCCGTATTTCATCAAACTGGGCGACAGCCGCGATCTGACGCTGACCCCTTACCTGTCGACCGCCACCCGCACGCTTGAATTCCGGTACCGTCAGGCTTTTGTCACCGGACGTATGTCCTTCGAGGGGGCCTATACCCGCGATGACGAACTGCCCGGTACAACGCGCGGCTATCTGGTCGGGGACGGCACATTCGATCTGCCGCGCGATTACGAGCTGAGCTTTAACATCAAGATTGTCAGCGACGACGCCTATTTCACGGAATACGGTTATTCCGACGAAGACCGCCTGCGCAGTGATGTCACCGTGACCCGCGCCCGCCGCGACAACTATGTGCGCGCAAGCCTGTACAACTTTGAAACCCTGCGGGACGGCGAAATCAACTCCACCCTGCCGACGCTGGTGATTGACGGCGAAGTCGAACGCAGGTTCTTTCCAAAATCCCTCGGTGGCGAGGTCCGGTTATCGCTTCAGGCCCACAGCCATCAACGCAGTTCGGTGATTGATGTGATCGGGCGCGATGTTGCGCGGATCAATGGCAAGGTGGAGTATCTGCAACGCTTTACCCATCAAAGCGGTTTCGTCACCGATGCCCGTGGCGGGCTCAGTTTCAACGCCTTTGACATTACCCAAGACAGCAGTTTCGAGCAAAACCACGCTGAACTGGTGCCCTTTGCCGCGGTCGGGCTGAGCTATCCGATGATCCGCCGTGGTGCCAATGGCGTCACCCAAACCCTGGCCCCGCTGGCGCAAATCGGTTGGGTTGGCGGGCAACGCCTGAACATCCCCAACGACGAAAGCACGCGGGTCGAATTCGATCAGGGCAATCTGCTAAGCCTGTCGCGCTTCCCGCGTCCAGACCGGCGCGAACGCGGCACGCTCTCTGCCGTGGGGGTGACATGGGCGCGGGTTGACCCAAAAGGCTGGGATGCCCATCTGGCCGTCGGTCAGGTCTTCCGCTCCGTCTTTGACGCCGAATTCACCGATACATCCGGCATGTCCGGCACCAGTTCCGATATCCTGCTGGCGGGGCAAATCAGAAACCGCGCCGGTATGTCCCTGACCGCACGCACCTTGGTGGACAGCGATTTGCAGATTTCCAAGGCCGAACTGCGCGGCGATTGGCTGTTTCGCAATGCCAGTCTGGGTGGAACCTTTGTCTGGCTCGAGACCGATCTGGTCGAAAACCGGCCCGATCCCATATCCGAACTGTCGCTGGACGGGTCCTATGATTTCCGCAAACATTGGACGGCCAGCGCGGACGTGCGCTATGATATCGAAAACCGGCGCGCGGCAACGGCGGGGCTGGGCCTGACCTATAACAACGAATGCGTCAGCGTCGACCTTTTGGTCCGCCGGCGCTATACCTCATCAACAAGTGTTGAGCCCTCGACGGATATCGGGTTTAACATCGGCCTGCGGGGCTTCTCGGCCTCCAACGGAAAAGAAAGATATGTGCGATCATGTGGGATGTAACTAAGATGAACCTGAACCGTCTGACACAGAGTGTTGCGATCATCGGCCTTGCCGTGATCACAGCCGCCCCCGCGCTTGCGCAAAACCTCTATGCGCCGGTGGCAAAGGTGAACCAGTCTGTTGTGACCGAATTCGAGGTTCAACAGCGCCAGCGGTTCTTGCAACTGCTGAACGCACCCGGTGCCACCCGCGAAGGCGCGATTGATACCTTGATCGACGAACGCCTGCGCAACGAAGCGGTGGCCGATGCCGGGATCGAACTGACCGCCGAAGGCATCAACGAAAGTCTTGAAGAGTTTGCAAGCCGTGCAAACCTGAGCGCTGCCGAATTCACCAAAGCGCTTGGTCAGGCCGGCGTCTCCCCCGAGACCTTCCGCGATTTCGTCGTCAATTCAATCGGCTGGCGTGAACTTGTCCGGGCGCGCTATGCGTCCCGCGTGCAGATCACCGACGCCGAAATCAGCCGCGCGCTCGGGACAACACGGGGCAGCGGTGTGCGGGTTCTTGTGTCGGAAATCATCATTCCCGCCCCGCCGCAAAACGCAGCCCGCGTGAACGCGCTGGCGGAACAAATCTCGCAGACCCGCTCGGTTTCCGAATTCTCGAACTACGCCAGCAAATATTCCGCGACCGCATCGCGCGGCCGTGGCGGGCGTCTGGACTGGCAAGACCTCTCCGCCTTGCCACCCAGCCTGCAAGGGTTGATCCTGGGCCTCGCACCGGGCGAGGTGACAGCACCGCTGCCGATCCCCAATGCCGTGGCCTTGTTCCAGTTGCGCGACATTCAGGAAACCAGCACATCGGCACCGACATATTCCACGATTGATTATGCCGCTTACTATCTTGCCGGTGGCCGCAGCCCTGAAACCTTGGCGCAAGCGGCGAAAATCCGCGCCCGCGTCGACAATTGCAACGATCTTTACGGCGAAGCCAAAGGCCAGCCCGCCGAAGTGCTGGAACGTGTGACCAAAAGCCCGGGCGAGATTTCGCAGGACATCGCGATCGAGCTTTCCAAGCTTGATCCGGGCGAAGTCTCCACCGCGCTAACCCGCTCCAACGGTCAAACGCTGATGTTCCTGATGATGTGTGGCCGCACCGCCGCCGCCAATCAGGAAGCCAGCCGCGAAGACGTGATCAACGCCCTGCGCCAGCAACGTCTGGTGGGCTATGCGGATCAGCTGCTTGCGGAATTGAAAGCCAACGCGCGCATCGTCCGCAAATGATCCGGTCAACACGGCCTGTCGTCATCTCTTGCGGAGAGCCGGCAGGCATCGGCCCCGAGGTCGCAGCCCGTGCATGGGCCGTGCTCGCTGGTGAGGTCCCGATGCTCTGGCTGGGCGACCCGCGCCATCTGCCCGCCGATATCCCCCACCGCGTGATTGATCGCTGTGATCAGGCCCTTGATGTCGGCACCGATGCACTGCCGGTTCTGCCCCACCCCTTCCCCGCGCCCAATGTGGCGGGTCAGGCCGACCCCGCCAATGCCCAAGCCGTGATTGATGTGATCGCACGGGGCGTTGATCTGGTGCGCGCGGGCGATGCCTGTGCGCTGACCACCGCGCCGATCCATAAAAAGGCCCTCAAAGACGGGGCCAATTTCGCCTATCCGGGTCATACCGAATATCTTGCGGCCCTTGCGGGCGTCGATGATGTGGTGATGATGCTGGCGTCGGATCAGTTGCGCGTGGTGCCTGCAACAATCCATATCGCGCTGGATCAGGTGGCCCATGTGCTGACCCCGTCGCACCTGCGCCGGGTGATCGAAATCACTGCGGCGGGGCTGACCGCCCAATTCGGCATCGCCAAGCCCAGAATCGCCATCGCAGGGTTAAACCCCCACGCAGGCGAAGGCGGCACCATGGGCCGGCAGGAAATCGACTGGATGAATGATCTGGTCGCCACCATGCAAGCCGAAGGCTATGACCTGATGGGCCCCCTGCCTGCCGATACAATGTTCCACGCCGCAGCCCGTGCCCGCTATGACGCGGCGATTGCAATGTACCATGATCAGGCGCTGATCCCGATCAAGACCCTCGATTTCGACCGCGGCGTCAATGTGACCCTGGGCCTGCCCTTTATCCGGACCTCGCCGGACCACGGCACGGCCTTTGACATCGCCGGAAAAGGCATCGCAAACCCCACCAGTATGGTCGAGGCCATTCGCCTTGCCTATAAAATGGCGGGGTCCTGATGCTTCTCTGGCTCTTAAATATCCTCGCCGAAGGCGAAAGTACAACATGACCACAATCGATACCCTGCCGCCCCTGCGCGACGTCATCAACACCCATGATCTCAAAGCCCGCAAATCGCTGGGCCAGAACTTTCTGCTTGATCTGAACCTCACCGCTAAAATCGCGCGGCAGGCAGGGGATATGTCGGGCTGCGATGTGCTTGAAATCGGGCCTGGCCCCGGGGGGCTGACCCGTGGCCTGCTGGCCGAAGGGGCGCGGCGCGTGCTGGCCATCGAAAAAGACAAACGCTGCCTGCCCGCCTTGAACGAGATCGCCGAGGCTTACCCGGGCCGCCTGACAGTGATCGAAGGCGACGCTCTCGAGATCGACCCGCTGGCCTATCTGACCCCGCCGATCCGTATCGCGGCGAACCTGCCCTATAATGTCGGCACGGAACTGCTGGTACGCTGGCTGACCCCTGCGCAATGGCCCCCGTTCTGGGAAAGCCTGACCTTGATGTTCCAACGCGAAGTCGCGGAACGCATCGTTGCCAAGCCGGGTTCCAAAGCCTACGGGCGGCTGGCCTTGCTGGCGCAATGGCGGGCGGATGCGCGGATCGTGATGAACCTCCCCCCCGAGGCCTTTACCCCGCCGCCCAAAGTGTCGTCTGCGGTGGTCCATCTGACTGCTCTGGCAGAGCCGCGTTACCCTGCCGATCCCGCCGTGCTCAGCCGTATTGTGGCGATGGCGTTCAACCAGCGCCGCAAAATGTTGCGCTCGGCGCTCAAAGGCGCGGCACCCGATATCGAGGACCGTTTGATCGCTGCCGGCATCAAACCGACCGAGCGCGCCGAACAAGTCTCGCTTGAGGCGTTCTGTGCGCTGGCCCGCGAGCTGGCCAAACCCTAGGCATCCGAGCATCAGCTTTCGATGGTAAAACGAAAAAGGCCCCGCAAATTGCGAGGCCTTTTCGATAAAATCCACGGTGCTTTATTCAGCCGCTTCCGTGTGGTCGCCACCCGCGTCCGGTGACGCGTTCGACGCATCATCAGCCTTGGGCTGTGGTTTGCGACGGGGCGCACGGCGGGGTTTTGGCTTGCTCTCGGGTGTCTCGACCAGATTGCTGTCGCTGTCATCACCAGCTTGCGACGCATCCTCGCCCTGAGGGGCATCGGGTTGCTTGGGGTGGCGGTTGCTGCTGCGGCGGCGTTTTGGCGCGTCGCCACTGTCTTGGGCAGGCTGCTGTCTTTGATCACCGTCACTGGCTTGTGTGCTTGGCTGGTCTGCACCGTTTGCATCGCCCTCATGCGAAGGTCCGCCATTGGCGGCATCGCGTTCCTGACGCTCGGCCCGCTCGCGGTCCCGCTCGGCCTGGCGTTCGCGGTTCTGGCGGTCTTGTTCTTCCTGACGCTCGCGCTGCTGGCGTTCCTGCTCTTCGCGACGCTGGTCCATCTCGCGCTGTGCTTCGGACAGCATGCGCAGATAATGCTCGGCGTGCTGCTGAAAGTTTTCGGCCGCAACGCGGTCATTGCTCAGCTGGGCATCGCGGGCAAGCTGGTTATATTTCTCGATAACCTGCTGCGGCGTGCCGCGCACTTTGCCTTCGGGGCCAGAGCTGTCGAACACGCGGTTCACGACGTTGCCGCCACTTTGCGGTTGGCGGTTGCGACTGTTCTTGGATCGGGAACGTGATCTGGAAGATTTCATGTAATTCGTTCAGCCTTGTTATGCTGTGCTTCGAGAAAGCCGCCGGATGCATTTACATCCTTCAAAAGCGCGCCATACGATATGTTGGGCTTAGCGCCGAGCGGGACCGCCAATGTAGCATCCACCGCTTCAACAAGATTGAATAAGCACGGCTATGAGGTGCGATCAAGCACAAACTGTCAAGAATATGAAAGATCGGGTGGATTTTGGCATTTTCATGCTGGCGTATCGGCCCAAAGGACACGGTCGCGCCCGTCCAGATCGGGCAGCACCCGAACCCGGCCCCATCCGGCGGCTTTGAAAATCCCTGCCACATCCGGGCCTTGCTGCCAGCCGATTTCGGCCAGCACACGGCCGGTGGCGGTCAGATAGCCCTGGGCCTGGGATGCAATCACCCGGTAGGCGCTGAGCCCGTCCAGCCCGTCGGTCAAGGCCATCTCGGGTTCGTGCAGCCGCAATTCGGGCGATACGCCCGCCATTTCGGATTTTGCCAGATAGGGCGGATTGGCGACGATCAGGTCAAACCGACCGTCCGCCGCCTCGAACCAGTCGGATTTCCGGATGTCTGCCCGCGCATGCACCCCGTGCAGCACCGCATTGGCACTGGCTTGCAGGCAGGCCGATTCCGACAGGTCCAGCCCCACGCCATGGGCGTCCTGCTGCTCTGCCAGCAAGGTCACCAGAATGCAGCCCGACCCGGTGCCCAGGTCCAGCACCCGCTCAAAGGGTTCGGACAGGGCCAGCTCGATCAGCGTCTCGGTTTCGGGGCGCGGGTCCAGCACATCGCGGCTGACCTTGAAATCGCGCCCGTAGAACGCGCGTTGGCCGACCAGATGAGACACAGGTACCCGCACAACCCGCAACGCAATCAGGTTCTCATAGCGTTCTGCGATTTCTGGGGCGATTTCTTCGGGCGCGATCAAGGTGACGCGCGATGCGTCCACCGATGCCGCATGGGCCAGCAACAGCCGCGCATCACGGGCCGGATCAGGCACCCCTGCCGCGCGCAGACGTGCCGCAGCTGATGCCATCGCTTGCGCCGCTGTCGGCGCGCTCACTGGCCCATCTCCGCCATCATGCGGGCTTGGGCATCTGCGGTTAGCGCGTCGATGATTTCGTCCAGATCGCCCTGCAAAATGGCATCAAGGCGGTACAGGGTCAGGTTGATCCGGTGATCGGTCATCCGCCCTTGGGGAAAGTTATAGGTCCTGATCCGCTCAGACCGGTCGCCCGACCCGACTTGCGCCGCCCGATCGGCCGATCGCGCAGTGTCCACGCGCTGACGCTCCGCATCATAGAGCCGCGCTTTGAGCACCTGCATCGCGATCTCGCGGTTGCGGTGCTGGGATTTCTCTGACGACGTGACGACAATGCCGGTGGGGATATGGGTGATCCGCACGGCGGAATCGGTGGTGTTGACGTGCTGGCCCCCTGCCCCCGAACTGCGCATCGTGTCGATCCGCAAATCATTGGGGTCGATGTGAATATCCACATCCTCGGCCTCGGGCAGCACGGCGACAGTTGCCGCCGAGGTGTGAATGCGCCCGCCGCTTTCGGTGGTGGGCACGCGCTGAACGCGGTGCACGCCGGATTCGTATTTCAAACGGGCAAAGACATTCTGACCCTTGATATGGGCCACGACTTCCTTGACGCCGCCCAACTCGGTCATCTGCTCTTCGATCAGATCAAACTTCCAGCCCTGCGTTTCGGCATAGCGCTGGTACATGCGCAACAGGTCCGCCGCGAATAACGCAGCCTCGTCACCGCCGGTACCGGGGCGGATCTCCAGCATCGCAGGTTTCGCATCGGCCGCATCCTTGGGCAGCAACGCCAGTTGCAACGATGCTTCGGCTTTGGGCAAGGCGGCCTTCAGGCGGGGCAATTCTTCCTCGGCCAGCTCCGCCATTTCGGGGTCTTTCAGCATGGCCCGCGCGTCGTCCATGTCCTGCAACAGCTGGCGGTATTCCTCAATCTGCTCGACCACAGGGCGCAGGTCGGCATATTCCTTGGCCAGCTTGGCGAAATCGGCACCATCCGACCCGGACGACATCGACGCTTCCAGAAACTGGAAACGTTGGGTGATTTGAGCAAGGCGGTCCATGGGGATCATCGGGTTTCTGTCGCTGATGATCGCGCTATGGTCAAGGGCCGCTGTGTGCTAATATCCAACCTCATGAAACAGATTGCTCTGATATTGGGCCTGTTTGCCCCGCCTGCCGCCGCCCAGTCCACCTATCCCAGCGGAAAGCCGGTCGATTGCTTTTGCACCGACACCCAAGGCAAACGGGTCGAACTGGGCGATACCATCTGCATGGAGGTGGGCGGTCGGCTGTTTCTTGCGCAATGCCAGATGTCGCTCAACGTGCCGATGTGGCGCGAGGTGCAACAAGGCTGCCAGACCTCAAGGCTGGACCGCGACCCCGATGGACGCCAGAACCTGTTTAAGCCGTTTCCGGTTCACGCCCATATCTGACCGGCCAAACCGCAACCGGCTGAAAAACGTCATGCGGCTCTGGTCGTCCGAAACAGCAACCGTGGTGTAATCGGGAAACCCCCAAAGCAGCGAGCGGGTCACGTAAATCTGCTGGCCTGCCACCTCGCCCAGCTTCTGGCTCCGTGGCTGCGCCAGTATCGCGGCCTCAAATGCCTCCAGCACGGGCTTGGGGTCCTGATCAACCGCGGCCACAACCCTGAAACCACCCTCCGTCGGATAGGCCCCCGGCGCATCGGCATTGGCATCCACGGTCCAGTTCGCCGCGTCACCGGGGGCAAAGCGCACATAGGCCTGCACCCCGACAAACACCAAAACCACGACCCAAAAGAAACCCATCATTCGCTTACCCTTCATTTTGCCAAATAAACTCCCCGCGGAGCGTCCGCCGGATCAGCGATACGCAACGCCGGGCAGGATACACATGATTTCAAACAGGATATTCGCCCCTGTCAGCGCCGTGTTCCCCGATGTGTCATAGGGCGGCGATACTTCAACCAGATCGGCCCCCACGACGTTCAACCCCTTGAGCGCACGCAAAAGCTCCAGCGCCTGCGGCGTGGTCAGGCCGCCGATTTCAGGCGTG
>Ga0206127_1000567_pt1 | contig 44638 bp, 40 predicted proteins | sample Helgoland_Spring_6_FD_148646 | JGI IMG/M metagenome (GOLD analysis project Ga0206127, IMG submission 148646) | Pelagic subsurface seawater microbial communities from Kabeltonne, Helgoland, North Sea - Helgoland_Spring_Bloom_20160419_1 | ecosystem: Environmental > Aquatic > Marine > Epipelagic ...
TTCTTAATTGTTGCGCAAAGCCTAACACTGCTTTTATTTGATCACCAACCCCTTCGATATCTGATTGTGCCAATGTTAGAACAGATGCCTCTAATTGGCTTGCTAAGATGTTATTAGATTCTTTTTCTTGAGCTTTGATTGATTCCCTCTCTAGAACCGCGCCTAATGGATAAGCTGTGTCTGATAATCCTCCAGCTTGGGCTATTATTTCTGATAAAGTTTCTGACTGTGAAAAAGCATAATCACCAGGTATCAAAAATTCTCCTGATAAATTAACAAATCCACTTACGGCAGTGTTTATTGCTTTTGGTACATTAACATAATATTCACCAGAAAGAATAGTTTCATTCTCCATCAAACTATTTAGTTTATAAATATCAGGAGTTGATTTAGTTAACATATCATTTTCATTTAAAGATTTTGAAACAATAACACTTGAAGATGCCTTTGAACTTATCAATCCTGCAACCTCCACTAAATCTTTCAATCTTATCATTTTGGCTACTGGGTATGTTCCAGGGTACATGATTGAACCAGAAATAAATCGAAGGTTTGATTCCATAGATTTAGTTACATAATCTGAGTTGTTATCATTCTTTTTTCGTTGTTCTGAATCTTTGTTTTTATTTTTTATAATTTCAGAATTAATTTGATTTAGACTACTAAATTTAGTTTTTTCGTATTCAATTTCAGCACTTTCATTGTCATTAATAAGACTATCTCTGTCATCTTTAAGAAGGTTTTTTCTACCAAGACTGTTTACGAATTTTTCTCTTACATATTGCTCGGAGAAAAAATTAACCACATTTGAAGCATTCAAGATTATATTTTGTGTTTTAGAAAAAAACGTGGCCTCATCATAAGAGCTTAAAGTCCAGACGTTGTCATTATTTCGTTTACTACTTAGACCAATATATAATTTATAAAATTCGTCTGTATCAATTATGTTATTGAATTCTTTATAATTTGAAACAGCATTTTTTGGAGCTAAAAATAAACGTAATATATTATCATAATAGACTCTCACTGCATCACTTTCCTTTATATCGTTTATTAAAGAAGTGCTAACTGATGCGTTGAAATTATTAATTATTTGGCGATAAATATTTCTGCTGATGAAAGTAATCTCTTGGTTTTTTTTAATTTCAAATTCATTATTTAAATCTTTAATTTGTGATATTGAATTCATATTTCTATTTTTAATAACTACAAATTCGCTATTGAGAACAGGTAACCTACCTCTAAAATTGTTTATAATATTAGAAGAGGTCATACCTTCTGAATATGGTAAAATAGAAAATAATTTCCCGTCTAAATTAATTCTTACAATATTTGATTTTTGAAGTATTTTTTTCGAATAGTTTATATATTCAGCATATTGTCGATTTTTATCTTTTAATTTCTGTCTAAATTTTAATGTTTCTAAGTTTAAATTTTTTGTATCCGAATTATCTGTTTCTTCTATTCCAACTACATCATAATAGTCATTATCTTCATGCGCTTGGATGAGTTCATTAAAAAATTTATCTTCAAAAATAAATAGTCTGTTTCCTTTTTTCAATTTTAAATAGTGATGATTTTGACCCTTGTGTTTATGCATTACTGACCTGAGGTTAAATGCTTCAAATCCTTCATTGCTCTCTATCAGAGCTAAATCATACACAGTTTTTGCACTTGGAGTATAGAAATCTTTTATAGTCTCATGAGGGTCTTTGCTTTGATTAACGGGAATATACGCAATTCTTTCACCATTAAGATAAATTTCTGCTACATTTGCCTCAAGCAACCTAGAAACAAGAGGATCAATTGATTTATTAGGGTCTGAAGCAACCAATTCTAAATATTCCTCTTTGGTGAATAATCGTAACTCCGATCCAACAGGTAAGGTAATACTATCCTCCTCTAAAGCCTCATCTAGATTTATAGCCTGAACTTCTTTTCCAACAATTAATGCAAACGATGTAAAGATATCATTATTTATTAAATAACCGTCTTCTTTTAGTATCGATCCACCTCTAAGAACTTCTTTAATATTATAGAGCTTTTGATTACGGCTCAGTGGGGAGTATGCAATTCTTGCACCGTCAAGATAAATTTCTGCTACATTTGAGGCAACAAACTTAGATGAGAGAGAATCAAGTGATTTGTCAGGGTCTGAAGCAACCAATTCTAAATATTCCTCTTTGGTGAATAATCGTAAATCCGATCCAACAGGTAAGGTAATACTATCGTCCTCCAAAGCCTCATCTAGACTTATAGCCTGAACTTCTTTTCCAACAATTAATGCAAACGGTGTGTATGCATCAAAACTTAATACTGCACCATCTTTTATTACTTCACTTATACTTAATGGTGTGTTGGTTTTTATTTCAAAGTCTTTCAATACAGCCCCAGAGACTTTAGATATATTTAAATCACGCGTTTCAATAAAGCCTATCTGGAGTGCTTCGCCCTCTTTAAGTACTTCATTTTTAGCCGCTAAACGTGTTGCTGTTTGTCCGCTTAGGTCAAAATAAGATACTTTTAATTCGGTTCCAGAGGGCAAGAAGGAAGTTCCAGTAATACTCAATAAATTATTTATTGATATGTCAGATTTATTAAGTGGCAGCTCATATATTCCAGGGTTGTTTACAAATCCTGTTACTGCAACTGTAGGCCCTTTAAATGGAACAAATATGCGTGCACCATTTTTTATTAGCGGGTCTAATTCTGATGATGAATTTTGTAAAAACTCGTAAAAATCTACTGTTTGTGTTTTTTCACCAATTTGACTTAATGAAATGTTACGCAGCGAGCCACTATCAGAAATACCTCCCGAATATGCAATAACTCTGCTCAATGGAGTATATGCGGGCACTGCAATAGTTCTGGGGGATTTTACATTACCAGAAATCTGCACTGTTACTAATCTAGCATTATTAAGTCTAACAAAGACTTCAGCGGATGCATCATCTAATAGAATTTTATCAAGAACCAATTTACTGACTTGATTTAAATTTAAATTGTTAACATTCAAAGGATATACATTTTCAAGCGTGATAGTTCCATCATTCATCACTTGATAGTTTTCATTAGATGGGCTTAATCCAGTTATTGTAATCTGAATTGTATCCCCTGGAGCCAATTGGTAGTTTTTTCCTATTGTATTGAAAAAAAGTAAACTATCATCTTGTGATTGGTTGAATTGATTTGATCCATAAATATTTAAATCTTCTCCAATGAGAGCATAAAAATATCTCATTAACATGGATTTTTCGACCAGATCTCTTTGATTAATAGTTTGAGATAAATCTATCTTTTGATTGTTATCTGTATTTGCTACTTTTTGATTTTCAGATATCAGCTTTTGTTCAGAAGTAATTTTATTTTGTCTTGGAAAATTATTTACTATTGACGAGCTTTCATTTAAAATATCCTTAATAATTGCATTATTAGTTGATTGAGCAAAACTTGGTTGCCACGCAATTAATAAAATAAAAACAAATAAATTTCTCAATAATAGAATATTCATAAAGTATCTTTCTTAATTGCATGTCGCATTAATACAAAAGCTGTTCCAAGAAATAATCCCAATATTAGTGAAAGCACCAAAATTAATTTAGGCTTTGGTGCTGTTGGATGTAAACTTATTGTAGGGTTTATATATGGCTCTGCAATAAAATATTTTCCCCGCGAAGCAAACATTAGCTTTTGCTCTTCTTTACTTATAAGCTCTGCTAAAGCTTCCCGGTGCTCTCGTGAGCGTGCCGTACGAAGCTTTTCTTTATAAAAAGCTAACGGCTCTGTCGAAAAATCAATATATCGTTGCCTCATAATTTTATCACTTGCTTTAGTCGCTTCAATGATAAGTGACAGTATTAATTCAGGATTTGATGTTTCACTTGTAAATTTTAAAAATCCAGTTTCTTTATCTTCGCCTATTCGAATATTGCTATTAATAAAAATAGCCAGTCTCCTTGGATTAGGAGGCATATAATTTACGTCTACATTCCCAGTTAATAATTTCTTAGCATCACTAATAAAAATCTGAATTTTACTTTTTGGTGGCCTTGAATAATTATTAAGCGTCTCATCCCATTCAGATATAAATATATCACTGATGATCTTTTTATTTTCAAAGATTATTTCTGAAACTTCTGGCGCAGTTATGAGTTCTTTAAATATATTAAAATCATTATTTGAACTAGTTGGTAATTGAATACCCGCAAGTGATGCAAATCCACCCAAACCAGGTAAATTTGGGCTTTTTTGTGTTTCCCCTACAGGCTTTAGATTATATTCAACAAAATATTTTCTTTCCGCAAATTGAAGGTGATAAGACGCAAGAAAAACAGATGCAATTGAGGCCAGAATTATATAAATTTTGCCACCCCAAAGTGTAAAGAATAAATTCCTTAAATCAATTTCATCGTTTAATTCATTATTTTGGTTCATGAGTATAAATTCAATTTTTATGCTAATTTATTGATAACTATTAAATCATATAAAGAAAAGTTTAATTTAAATTATACAAATAACTGCCTTTAACTGTATGTCATATTTGAAATTTATTAAACCTGCAAACGCATTTATCGTATCATTTTTATATTATCAATAAACTTTTTGTATAAATTACTTTAAAGTAATTTATAATTTGAGGCTGTTTCTTAATAGCCTCAACATAACCTTAATTACTAGCACAATCTAAACGCTTACCATATAAAAGTATTATCATTTAGCCAAGAAATGTTCAATTTATTAGAAAGATGGAGGAGTAAGATCAGCGATAAAGATAATATATTCGGATCAATTAATAGACATAGGTATTTTGGAAACAACCTTTTCCCAGAAATTATTAGCACTATATCAAAAGCACTTTAAAAGGAATTAAAATAAATCCGATGAACAACTGCTCAGCAGTAATGCATTTAATGTCGGAGTAGCACTTTATGTACTAAAACAAAACGAACCATTGGCAAAAATAATTCTTAGAGAGGGTGAATACCTAAGAAACTGGGCCTATTAAACTAGCTACTCAGTTTCAAAAGTACGCTTATCTGAGTTATCTTCCATAAACTCATAACGAAGTGTTCGGGCTAAACCTTCCTCAAGACTTACGGGCGGAATAAAGCCTGTATCACTGACAGATGATGCAAACTGAGTAGTTCCCATGAACTTCTTAACCCGAATACTGCTCACGGGTAAAGGCTTACGAATTATAATTGCCGTCAAGTCAGCTACATAACCCAAGGCTATCCCAATAAAACTAGGAAGCCTTAATCCAACGTTAGCTTTACCAAAGAGGGTCTTCCTTGCACCATAAATCAATGTATTCATATCAAAATCAGGCTTATCAATATAATTATATATATGCAGGCCTGGCTTAAACGACAAACTGTACTCAATAAAAGCCACCACATTTTCAACATAAGCCATTGATTTTCTGTTTGTTCCATCACCAAACATCAAAAATCTACGAAAAGCGATTTGTCGAAGTAAGTTATACACATTACCTCTATTGCCCTCACCAAATATGACGGTAGGCCTCACAACGACAAGAGTTCGGCCTCCTGGATCCTCCGCTTGCCATGCCTTATAAACCTTTTCAGCCAAAAATTTAGTTCGACCATAATCGTTAAAATAATTGGGCTCCCCAGATTCATCCGTATTAACTGGAGCGAAACCGTAGATAGCAACAGAACTTGTAAAAATAATCTTATTGATACCATGTTTACAGGCTGCCTCGCAAACATTTCTCGCACCCTGGACATTTACATCGTCATAGCGACTTAATGGACGAACATCATCGCGATGGACTGCAGCAAGATTAATTATTGTACTCGTGCCCGCAAGTTGATCAAGCGAGGCAACGTCCTCAACATCGAGATAGATGCTTTTATCAAGGGTATTACTTTCATCAATATCATATGTATTTGAAAAAATATTTTGCTTTCTAAAATGAACTGAAAGTCGTGAACCAACAAAGCCAGCCCCACCAACAATTGCAACTTCATTCTTATTCATAACTTTCTTTCCACTCATTTTTGCCATTGTTTTAGAAGTCTTCTACAAACGGCTAGACGTTATGCAGAATGCAAGCAAGGAGGGACCGCTGTTTTTCTCTTTGCATGTGTAGCATACAGAGAAAAGCTAATGTCAGCTCCTTAAGCAACTAAATTAATTACTCCAAATTATAAATAATACCTTAATATACAAAAACAGGATCATCGTCTAAAATTTCCGTATTATTATCATTTCTACTGGCAGCATATTTACTAAGCGCCGATCGTGAACCCGCATAAGACTCAATAATACGCGCAAGAAAATCAGGGAGGTAATCACTAAACTTAACTTCTAAAATAAAGTAATCGCTCTTAACAGAAAGAAAATTATCTGCTTCAGATACAGAAAATAAATCCAAATCAAAACCGGATGTTCTCAAATCAACATCTAAAGTTATTCTAATATCGTTAAATGGAAGATAAAAAGCTGTACGATCGTAGGTCACTATTGTTTTTGGCCTATACACATTATTAGCCATGAATTCAGCTAAATACTCAAAACCTTCACTCTCTGCTAAAAAATCGTATTCAGCATTTGTTAAAAGGTCCGCTTGATCTCGAGTGATTATTACTGAATCTTTGGAAATTACATTATTGTTTTTTCTTTTAACTTCAAATTTAATGGTTTCATAATTGTAATCATAAATTCTAATACGATATTTCTCTCTAAGCAAAATTCCATCTAACTTTTCCTTCAAATCATCATCATAAATAGAATCAAAATATAGGCTACTGACAGTATACGTCTTTCTATCTTCGATCATGGCCGATCTAAGGATTTCTTCAAGTAGAAACAAATTTGACTTATCAACTAAGTATTTATTTTCAATTCTCGTTATTTTACTATTAATCAAAATTACAGCCCTCATAACTACGGATATCGGCAAGAGATATAGGTGCCTGACTATCATAACGAACATCGTATAAAGGTTCACTGTACATTTTCTTTTTTACGTAGCCAATCACATCTTTGTTATTATCAATTAACTCATTGTTAACAACGCACGCAGTAGATGCATCTTTTACCGCTATACCCTGTTCATTGTTAAGAAATTTATTAGCTACGACCAACAACTCAGACTGTTCTCCAATACTCAAGCCTTTATCACCAAAATTTTGAAATACATTATCAAACACTAAAATGTTAGACCCAGAAACATCTAGACCATCAGACATGTTTGCCCTATCCGACCGATTGAATAATGACCCAGTCACTTCACCTGTCACAAAATCCAAATCAATTTGATCGCCCAAGTTATTGAAAAAATGACTATCCTCAATAAAAACAGTAGAATTTTTTACATTCAAGCCATCATCGCTACCGCTATCACTTACCTTTATGTTTCTTCCTGAGAATATCGTTCGGTGCATAGCTAGTTGACCAGTGAACAAAACACCATCAACCCAACTTTCTCCTCCACCACTTATATTAAAATGCTTCAAACGAACTGTCAGCGGGTCAATGGGCTCACCTAAAACCGCAACACTTCCAAAACGCCCTCCTTGTTCAGGTCGAATAGTAATAGGTAGCGCAACAGTACCTTCAGCAATAAGGTCTCCCCTTACAATCATCGAAGCTCCATCTGCTATTTCGATTAAAACACCAGGTTCAATTAATAATGCCATGCCCCTTGGAAGTTGAAATGTATTCAAAACCTTGACTAAACCTTCTTTTAGCACCATCAAGGATTGAACCTTATCAATGGTATAATCACCGATAATAGCGTCTTTAAAAGACAATAGCGGTCGCTCTTCATTTATTACGTTAATAAAGATATCTCTGCTGTCGACATTTTTTCCATTTTTTAAAACGGTCATGTCAGTGATACAAGTACTGGGGACAGAAATTACAGTTTTGTTAGCCTCAATTATAGCTGCATCGTTAGTTGGCAACGATGCTGGCTCTAGCTCAACATCGAATGAATACGATTTTCCAGAACAGTCACGATAAGAGTGTAAAGATGAACTGGTGTAGGAGTCATTTAAGATCTCAAGCTGATTTTTATCCTCAAAAATCCTTAGACTAGCCAGAACTCTTCCATAGCTCAAATATTCATCAATTTTATCGAAGTTATGTTTTAAAGTAAAAATATCTTGATTGACTCTATATTCAATTTCTCGCGTGCTTCTCACCGACCGATTCAATATGGGTTTGAATTTAATTAAGTCCTCACGCACCATAGAGACAATATCATCTTTAGCTTTCAACAACTCTAGAAGTTTATGATTCCTTAAATCCAGGAAATTCTGATCAGTTTGCAGAAGATTAAGTAATTGATCACCGCCCCAGTAGGCTGAAGAAGATTCAAAATATGCAACACCTCTTGATTCTAATTTTACTGGAGCACCCTCTATTCTGAAAGACACTCGGAATTTACCAATTGTTGGGTCATAGTAGTAACGGCGATTATCTCCAATGCTCGAGTGGTCAGTACCATATAATTTTTCGAAAGCAGCAGCCAAAGCCATGTTATCTATGTCAACCAAAGACTTTGTTAATGCAACATTCCCTTTTTCAATATAAAAGAAAAGATCCTCTAGTTTTCTTAGCCCTATAGGATGAACCTCATCCATTCCGTCTTGTTCTTGATCATAAATAGAGTAGTCAGTTAGCGATATATGGCCTCCCCCTAATGATTTATCCCAAACGTTGTTGCTTTTATATTCGCCATAGTTAGTAATTCTGTAGTTTCGCTCCAAAAGCTCTCTGTTAATATTTTCATATGCCAAATATAAACCAACAGGCCTACCATTTATGAATAAATTCTTCAATTCCCCGTGGCTAGTTATTAATCCTTGAGAAGCCGCATATCTATTCAGGCTATTACTAGCGATAGTCCAATCATCAAAGCTGCTTAGTAGAACCAGTCGCCGAACACCATTCAGGTACTGTTCTTTCGATTTTAATTTTATGTTAAATGAGGCACCACCACTTGATAAGTCAAATGAATTATGGCCTATATTGACTAGATTTTTAAAATGACTCCATAACCCCAGCGATTGGTTTAAGGGCGATGCTGAAGTGCCATGTATTTTTATGCTTGCGCGAGATTCATCTAAAGATCCATAGCTCAATTTAGTTGGCTTCCAACTATTCTTATCATCTCGCCCAAAACCTTCAGTAAGTGAATCATTGGATATATTTTCCAAATGTGTTACGATAGATCTCTTTAACGACAAATTAATATCGCTAGCTTCGAAATTATATGCCCTTTCTCTAAAACCCTTGGTAATATCTAATTCGTTACCTATGGCATTAAATGCATCTAAAACTACCCATCCTGGTTTACCGAAAGAGTTAAGCTGTTGACTTATTTTTGAGTACAGAACGTCAGTTTTGTAACTAAAATATAATATAACAAAGACCGCTGTAAATAAAAATAATGCGATGCGCTTATTCATAAAGATGCCTACCGGTTGCCAGTATAATTAATTAGTCGAACTGAAATAACTTCCTTAGCAGAAGAAATTTTATTTATAGATTCAGAGCTCAAAGTTTCTAAAATCTCATATACTACTTCGACAGTATTTCCCGTATGGTTTTGCGATTTAACGTTATGTTTGGTCATCTGAGAAAGCAAGCCGTCTAAAGTAGTCTTATGCGATTCATGCAGTTTAACGACCAGCAACTGAGCGCGCGCCTTTGTTGGTAAAGACTTTGCCATTATCATCACCAGTGCGATGAACACTGAAGCTATAATAGAAACTTGGAAATACCCTACCCCGTTTGCTAAGCCCACACCTACAGCCCAAAACATATAGACAATATCCAATGGATCCTTAATTGCTGCACGAAATCGGATAATTGACAATGCACCTACCATACCCAAAGAAAGCACTAAGTTTCCACTAATCACCATAATAACCATAGTTGTTACGAGACATGTCATCACTATAGCTGCGGCATAAGACTTTTGATAAAGCACTCCTTGAAATGCCTTGCGGTAAACCCAAGCAATCAACAAACCAGCTACCAAAGAGCTCATTAAGGAGATTACTATCGCTGCCATCGTGATGGAGCCTCCAGTGCTAAGTATGTCAATATTTGACGCGATGTATTCTTTCACTGTCGAATCATTCATTACTGTTCCCCTTCAGAAGTCACATTATTACTTTTTATTTTAACTTAAAATTTTATGATTTCACAATTATCATCGTAAATTCTAATACGCGGTTTCTCTATGAGCAAAATGTCATCTAATTTTTAAAAAGCAGAATTAACAATGTAATTATAGATATGCAACCCTGACCCAAACGATAAACTGTACTAAATAAAAGCCACAACGTTTTCAATGTAAGACATTGATTTTCTTTTCGCTCCACCACCAAATATCAAAAATCTACGAAAAGAAATTTATTGAAGTAAGTTATACACATTAACTCTATAATCCACACCAAATATGACGGTAGACCTCGCAAACATTTTTCGCCCCCTAGACTTTTATAATTAAGTAGCGGCTTGATTTACAAGCATCATTACAATAGACTAAAGAGATTAATTATTGTACACGGGCCCGCAAGTTGATCAAGCGAGTCAAGGCTTTCAACATCGAGACAGATGCTTTCTAGAATGAACTGAAAGTTTTGAACCAACAAAGCCAGTCCCACTAATAATTGCAACTTTATTTTTATTCATAACTTTCTTTATACTCATTTTTGCCATTTCCAAATAATAAGAAAATTTCTAAAGAAATTTTTCTTAGAGTTCACTATCGATTTCGAACTTAGTTGCGCCTGAGCCTAAAACGTGGAGTGGTGAAACTAAAATTAAAACAGTAAACAGGGTACGGTATTGTGTATTAATCACCGGCGCTAAATCCCTCAACATAGTGCTCCAGTAAATCTACAATTGTTTCTTTTGTACTTACAACACTTAAGCTATCAGCCACTCTATTAATAAACTCATCACAAAAATCTACCTGCTCATTAGAAACAAAGATTTTTTCATGAGGTGTAGTGCTTTTAGAAAACCCCATTAACAATTCTTCATATAATTTCTCTCCAGGCTTCAACCCTGTGGTAACAATCTCTACTTGATTCTGACCTTCGTTACACCCTGTCAGAGTGATCAACTGCTTTGCAATATCAATAATTTTTACAGGTTCTCCCATATCAAGTAGAAATATACCGAAGTCAAATCTAAATGCTGATGCCTGTAAAACCAGATCACAAGCTTCTTTAATACTCATAAAGTATCTTACAACATTCACATCACGTAATGTAATTGGGCCACCATTTGCAATTTGATTTAAAAAAATTGGAACAACTGACCCCGAGGACCCTACTACATTGCCAAACCTAACAATAGTAAATTTAATATTTATATTTATATTTATAAATCTAAAATGACTGACAAGTAATTCACAAATACGTTTGGTCGCGCCCATTATGTTAGATGGCCGAACAGCCTTATCAGAGCTTACCAAGGTAAAATAATTAAGATTAAAACGATCTGATAACACCAGTAGGTTATATGTTGACTTAACGTTATTATTAAAGCCTGCAATGACATTTCTTTGAACCATGTCTACATGTTTATAAGCAGCAGAATGAATACATACGTCTATAGGATAATCTTCAAAGACAGACTCAAGAAAATTGAAATCACAACAATTACCCAAAACAGGTATAATACGAAAAGGAAGATCAAGATCTGAAAAATATTCAAAAATATGAAAAAGATTCTCCTCTGAATGATCCAATAAGATCAACATTTTTGGATGAAATTTTGATATTCTTTTACAAATTTCTGAGCCAATCGACCCACCAGCACCTGTAATTAGAATAACCGATCCAGTAATAAAAGTTGAAAGAGAAGCCTCATCTACGGGAGAAGGTTTACGGCCAATAAGCTCCTCTAGGGAGATATTTTTAATATCTGAATAACTAACCTGAGCACCTGGTTCATTAGATAGAGGCAGCATTTTTATAATAACATCAAAACTTTTCAATTTTGTTATTATTGAATCAAGTTCTCTAGCCGTGAGTGATGGAATCAACAAAAGAATTTCTGAAACATGATGCTTCAAAATTGTTTCTTGAACGTCCTGATGGTTTATAAACGGAATACCTTTTGCAAAAAAATTATGATCTGAATTGTCGTCAATAACACCAACGATATTCAATTTTGTATCGGTGCGATTTTTTAAATATAACTGGTGCGCAGCCTCGCCACCACCATATAGCAAAACATTTTTTTTCATATTGAGATCCTAAACAATCTATATACCATTTGAAGAATTAATAGGGCAAAATACCAATGAAGCCAATTCATCTCAGATCCCTTGAAATTTATTAAATAATGAAATAAATCTTAGAAAATAAAACATGATGAAGATTATAATATTTTTTATGTTCGTAATTAACCCGGCAACAAAGAACGCAATTGATGCTAACAAAAATAAAAGCCTTACAACAGCCATACTAAATGTTTCAATTTTTGCGCAAAGAATGCTCATAAGCATCACAAATTAAATTCACAACATGAGAACGCTTAAAGTTTTTTTCTGCAAATTTTCTTCCATACGATCCCATATCATCTCGCACACTTACATTACTAAGCTTATCAACACAACTAATTAGCTCTTTAAAATTATTGAATAAAAACCCACTTTTTGTGTTAACTAAAGAGGTTGTCACTGCATAAATATTTCGAGACACAACCGGCACCCCAAACGCTTGTGCTTCTAGAATAACATTCGAGAACCCTTCCCGATAAGAAGCCAAAAGCAAAATATCTATATTCAAATAAATATCAGGTTCATAAACCGTACCATGAAAAATAAAATCACCAAATATAACCCGCTCATTAAATCTACGAATTAACTCAGTAGGACAATTGTCAAATTCTCCAAAAAAGTGTAAGACTGCGTTTTTTTCATCTAAGAATGATTTAGAAAAATTATCTAGTAAAAATTCTATACCTTTATCGGGGCATATACGCCCAACAACACCAATTCTTAGTTTGCTGTCTCCAGCATTATTTTTACTCTGTCCCAACATACTAAAAAAAGAATCCTCTACACCACCAATAGACCCCTCTCCATTGACAATTAATTTTCTCTTTTTAAAACCACAATTCAATAAAAAATCTCGTTGTCCAACCCCATCTACGAAGGTACGGGAACTGCGCCAGCAAATGAAAGTATCTAAAGACTGATAAATCCAACGTTTGAACCCAACAAAATTACACCATACCTGTCCTGTAAACCAATGAATATGGACCGCAGGCTGAGCAAATAAAACACCATAAATTGCAACAACAAGTCCAGCCTTTGGCGTTATCGAAATTATCATATCAGGCATTAATGACTTAGTCACTTTTCTCAACTTCATCAAATGTAAAGGTATCGTAATTGCCGACTTTCGAGATCTAGACGAACCCACATCACCTTCGTCTAGTATCAGAAAATCTGCTTTACTACCACGATTTTTAATACATTCTGCGTGTGACTTTAAAAAATAATCTTTTTGATGGGAATAACAAACAAATAGCACTTTCATTTACACAATCCTGAAACGTATATTGATTTCTTTAAAAGAGGTTGGCCATTGTATCCGAAAACAAAACTAATCTCTTTCTTCTAAATAAACTTGTAACTTTATTTAGAAGAAAGAGCGATCGCAAAAAAAGATCAAGGAGGATCCTCATTTATAACCATAATCAAGGAAGAACCGTAAATATCTAAATCATTAAACTATTACTCCAAAATCTTATTACTTTCAGTGCGGATATATATCAATACCTGTCGTCAATCCAAATCCTAAGCCAAGTAATATAAAAACTTGTGAAAAAATAAATAGCAAAATAAACAACATCAAAATGTCATGGAATCTAAAAATTGATATGAACCCCATAGACAACCAAAATATATAAGGCATTAAATATCTAGGTTGAGTAAAACTGCCAGAAGAAATTAATAGCAGGCAAATAAGAATGGCCAAGGCGACTTTTGAAACATTTATGTTGACGTGCTTACCTCTTATAGAATGCATCCAAGCGAAGACTCCAATTAAGCAAATTACCCCAAATTGCCACATACCAATCCCGACAATATAAGCCCGACCATTTACATCAAAAAACTGGGGCCTGAGTGCTGCGCTAGCTAGATTGTTTGCGAATTTTAACGTATACGCTAGGTAGGAAGGTAATTGGTTCAATAAAGAATTAAATTGGGAAGCATAACTAACGTTCCGCTGAAATACATAAGCAATATCTGGTAAAATATTTAAATATATTAAATTTTCAATTGTAAATAAAGCCAGAAAAATAAAGAAACTACTAAGTACAAGGTATGGTCTTCTATAAAAAGCAGAGGTTACTATTTTCATATTCAGAGCGATTAGCGTTAGTAAGAGTATAAAACCATAACCGTCTCTAAATGTTGCAGAAATAAATATTATCGCCAAAGGCAATAATATTTTTTCTTTGACTGCTGCGTAATAAATAAACGCATTCGTTAAAAATATTAAAGGGATCTCTTTATTAGGATGTAAAATTATACTTATTATATAAAAGTTGGCTATAACCGCTAAAAGTACAAAATATATTTTTGGTCTCGATAGGTTTAATTCCAGTGCCGGCAATGCTTTGATAAAGAAATGACAAGAAAAATATAATAGTATAGAATTGATGGAATACGAATAAAGAGCCCCGAACCAGTAACTAGGATAATACAACAATACAACACCAAGAATTGTTCTATAGTTAATGCTGGCACCCTGAGCAATCGAATTAATAGTACTCTGCATACCAATGGTGTCGGAAACGAATAGTCCTCCAAATCCAAAATAACCTATTACTTCGACGTGAAATTGAAATGATGCTATCATTCCAAACAATAAAATCAGTATTAAAAAATTTGTTTTATAAATTATTATTTGTTTGAAATCGAAGGATGAATCGACATGCTTCATTTGAATGAATAAAATATTTTATCTAAAATGACATTTAATGTATTTTTTACACACAATAGGAAAAAAAATAAAATTGAAATTTCTGCTTCATTAAGGTATTTCGAATACATATAATAAATTTTTCTGTATATTTTATCACTTCCTCTCTCCGAAGCAGAGTTTTCAATGATTCTATAATTAATTAACTCCTTGTTTAACAAAAAAGAATTCCTTTTTTTTAATTTATTATCTATCCAAAAAGCCCAATCTTCCAATGCAACTAGATGTTTGTCCTCTCTAAATCTTATGTCAACATTATTTTTTACAATAGCAGTATTTATATTGAAATAATTAGAAATGAACAAAATATTAATATCACTCGATATGTATTTCAACCTACGAAACGTTTTTTGATTGTTGAAAAATCCCATTCTAATGCCCTCACTATTTACTGTGTAAGCCAAAGAATGCACAATATCTATTTCTTCATTATTAAAAAAAATATCCATTTGTATTTCTAGTTTTTCTGGTAGCCAAACATCGTCATTATCTAAAAATGCTATGTATTCACCTTTACTTGCCTGCATACCCATATTTCTTGGTTTGGCAGGCCCACCAAAATTCTCTTCGGACTCGATCAACTGGATTCTCGAGTCACCAATCATCATGCGCTGAACAATATCGACACTATCGTCCTTCGAACAATCATCCACTACGATCAATTCCCATTTGCTGTATGTTTGGCCAATAACACTTAAAATAGTCTCTTCTATGTATTTTTCGGCGTTAAACAATGGGATGATTATTGAGATTAAAGGTTTATTAGTGTCCATGTATATCCAATATATTATCTAACCAATTATCAATATAAGATCTTTCATAGAGAGGACGTTCTTTAAAATCAGACTTGATGAAGTCCAAATCTACTCTCGGATTATTACGATCAATAATGCAAATATTCTCAATACTGTAAATCGGATCTTTAGCAATATATGGGTTAGTGGTGACAACTTTAACACCGGACCCAAGAGCTTCAAAAGTCCTCATTGTAATTCCAGTCTGAATATTTAATTCAATATCTAAAACACATCTGGCCTTTGAATAAGAGCTTAATATTTCTGTATTGTTACTTTTATATGTTTTTAAAAACTTTAAGTCTGAAAATTTTATAAACCTTGTTAGAAGATTTTTCATTAAACTTAATTTAGTTATATATAAGTGATGTTTAAAAGCTAAATCGTTTTCAGTACAAAAATTATCAACTTTAATTATTACCTCTAACCTATCGGAATGGAAGGCTCCATAAAAAATAATATCGTGCTTAATATCTTTTTTTAAGGAGGCAATATTTTTGTAATGCTGCGAATAAAATAAAGATTGGTACTCGATGCCATATTCTTCTGAATCAGACAAATCAAATGTTTTTATAATATCAAAATATTTAATCTTATCTTTGTACTGGCTCTGTCTATTAGAATCCCATTGGTACATTATAAACTTTGCTGTGGGGAGTTTTGCTCTTAATGTTTCTAAGGACCCCACCGTCAAGATACCACCACGAATAATGAGTACTATTTTATAGGTATCAAATTCGATTGAATCTAAGATTTTCTGTAGATATTTTTTTCTTACATAGTCGACATATAATGTTGAAAAATGTCTCAACACTCTAAAAGTTATCGTTGTTATGTCCTCTGGATAAAAATCAACCTCTAAACCTTTACTTTCAACTGATCTAATAATCTCTTTGTGATAGTCATAAAATTCAGGGACAATAAGTAGAGCCTTTGATTTAACATTCATAAAAAGCGGCCCACCTCATCAGTTCTTTGCCAAGATTCACTCTTCTCATCATATCGTTTCAAAACTCTTGCTGGTGAACCAGCTATCACACAGAATGCTGGAAACTTGCCCCTAACAACAGCATTTGAACCAACGACACACTGTTCTCCAAGTATCGTACCAGCTAAAATTTTGGCTCCAGCACCAATAAAACATCTTTCTCCAATTCTAGTTTTGCTATAAACTAAATCTTGCTCGCTTATTGGAATTCCAATAACCGAATATCCATGATCAGTATCTGTTATCATTACATCGAAAGCTAACATTGAATTCTTTCCAATAATTAGCTCCGACGCTGCTACGATATGGCACCTTTGCTGAATAGTGACGCCATCTTCTATGATAATGTGCGGATTATATTTATTTTTGTTCCAATGGTAGATACCTTCTATTCTTGCATGAGGACCGATTGTTACCCTTTTCCCTAACGAAATAACTCTATATGTCATATACAACTTTTTATTGAATGATGACCAGCCACCAATAGATTTAAATCTCAGTCCATAAATTATTTGTGTCTTTAACACATGAAATATGTGTATAAGTAAAAAAATTTTATTTTTTAAGCTGTATTTGAAAAACTTAACAATCATAATTAATCACCCGAGCCCAATTCAGTAAAAAAAACATCTGGCTTCTCAAAATAAGGTGCTAACCGCTCTAACTTTTTATCCGAGAATTCCCACCACTTACTGCCAAGTAACTGCTCAATTATTTCTTTTTTGAACCTAAATTTAAGATGTTTTGCGGGGACACCTACAACTATACTATATGGCAGCACATCTTTAGTAACTACTGCACCAGCACCAATAACAGCTCCTGTTCCAATATTCAAACCTGATTTTATTTTGACATCTACTCCCATCCAAACGTCTGAGCCTATTACGGTTTTGGGAAAGATATTATTGAAATTTTTACGTTTAGTAAAAAATCTTGGAAGAGGTTGTGTATTATCATAGAATACTGGATTGGTACTCACCATGGACGTTGGGTGTACAGCTAGGCCAATCTGGACACCTGATCCAATAGAACAAAACTTTCCAACCTCTGTGTTTGTCAAGATACTCTTAGACTGAACATAACTATAATCGCCAACAACAGAATTCTGTAAAATTACTCCTGAGAAGATGACACTATTTTTTCCTAGCTTACTATTTGTATCAACAAACGAACTCTTGTAAACGATACTTTGTGGAAATTTTTTTTTTAATAGATAATAAACTATAATGTTTTTGAAGTATCTAACCATAATTACTCTACCTATTATTTAAGCTTAGTATAAATGAAGTTCATGTTCCTTTGAAGGTTTTTACCATCCAAAGGACCCACATATTTCTGCATTACCGCCCTATCCAAAAAAGCATCAAATCTAATATGTCCTTTTTGAAAATCATTTAACGCGAGCATTAATGAAGTTATGTCACAAACAGTTACTAATTCTGAATGTCCATCGAAAGGAGCATTTAGAACTTGAGTATCTTTTTTGTAATATATTACCGGTATACCCATACAAGATGCCTCAAATAATGTTTGAGAATAGATTGATATGTATAAATCCGCTTTTCCAAGCACCTTCTTCATTGGTTGTTTATCAATAATATTTACATCAAGATCACTAAAGTATTTGTCGATAAAATCAACATATTGATTTTTATAACCATTTGGTCTGACTTTTATGATAATTTTTACGGCGCTATCAAACCCTTCAATTGCTTTACAAATATCATACATGAAGTCAAATTCAACTGCTGTGTATGAATTTAAGTCAATAGAGTCAAAACCAGATGCGCCTATCACGATAGTAGGAGTCAGTCTGTTGATCTCTTTCATTTCAGAAACCTGGTAAAGATCCATCCTAGGATCTCCAAGCGCTACAACGCCTTTAATTCCTTTAAAGTAATTTTCTTTAATGCTTGTTGAATAACTATTGATGTACGTTGCGTATTTCGCCTCATCTAAATAATTACTAATCATAAGTCCATTTATTATCATATAGCTCGGGATGCCCTTACTTTTACAAACCAAATGGAAAATAGTTGGTAAAGATCCTATATTGGCGGTCAAAACTATTAAATTAACTGGATTCAAACTTAAATAAGAAATTGAACTTTCCAATAAACGCAACTTATTTTCTAATGCCTGATCTACTCTTTTGAAAATTAATTGATTTACAAAGTCTGTTATATCATACTCTTCATTGTTATATTTGACATTTAACTGATGGCACACCCCTTTCTCCACCTCGAGCATTAATTTATCTGCTAAAGCTTTTAGTCCATCCGTTTTGTTTAAAATTGGAACTGTGTGTTGTTTGAGCTTATTTATAATCGGACCATTTTTGGTAAAATTTTCGAGTAAAACTTCATGTTTTCCTTGAGAAATTGCTAAATTAATTAAGTCAAAGGTAGGGTGGTATGACTGATAAAAAACCATACTTTTATTTAAGGAACTTAATTTTTTTTGAACTATTTTTGCATAACCAAATAATCGTACTACAATTTCTCTTGTTTTGAGTAATATTCTTCTGTGGCCATTAGGTCTAATTGCCTGATCCAACCATTTTTCTATGGGAAAATAAAAACCATCCTGAATCTTACTACCACAGACAATTGGAATAAAATCAACACCAATCTCCTCAAAAATACTTTCTATCTGACTATTTCCGCATAAATACAACTTATTAAAATCCAAATTTTTAATAAAAACAGATGATAAAAACAACCTTACAAACGATATATAATCATTCCAAAACTCTAATCTGAATGAAAACCCAAAATCCACACCCTTATGGCACAATAAATCTTTACCATTTTTATCTAAATTCCACTTACCAAAGTAATCATATATACGATAATTATTGTTCTCCATTGTGTCTGTATCAACCAAATGATCAAAATACTCTACGCTGCCGCCACTAGATTCAATATATTTATAAAGTTCCAGATCGTACGTAAGCACAAGATCAAAATATTGATGATAACCATCTAACTTTAGGACCTCCCAGGTACTCATATTGTCGATAATATAAATATTTCGAAGCCGTTTATTTTGCCAATTCATTTAATCTCTCCATTTTTTTATTAGAGAAATAGAATGAGATATTTCTACTCGTGTTAAACCCACAATTGACGGGAAAAAAATGACCCCTAAAATCGTAAGCAGGGTGTATAAGAAACCATTAAAAACCAGATCTGCTAAATCATTACCAATTAACAATGGCGACCAGCTTACAAGATACGCAGCCATAACAAAAAACAAAAGAACTACTATCTGATGTTTCAAAAAAGGTGTTATCTTCACTCCCAAAAAACGCGTAATAAAAAATAGTTGGAGGTTTACCCCAATCAACTGACCAAGAACCATTTTCCAAGCAAATCCCACTGCTCCCAACTCTAGTTCATAAATAAAAACATAACTGAAAATCATACCTATAAACATACTAAAAAGGCTTGTATCCCTATATTGCCGTGTATTCTCTGTCGAAAAAAAGAGCGAACTATTTAGTTGTCCATAGGTTTGGTGTATTGGATAAAAAGCCATTATCATTAATGCGAAATAGGCGCCCTCAAACTCCTTATCCATAAATATTTCAAGCAAAGCATCGCTTTGAAAGGAAAGGAAAACACCAAAATAAGCCGCTATCGCATATAAAATCGGTGTATATGTTTTAAAAAGGTCCTTAATGTTGTCAATATTGTTTTCTGCAAAAGATTTAGAAAACTCTCTTGCTATAATTTGAGTCATTGCGCCAGTAAACAAAAAACACATTGCAGCAATTGAATAAGCAATCCCATAGAACCCCGTTTGGATAGACCCACTTACCTTTTGAAGGAGCCAAATATCTACAATAGCGACTATTATAGCTACAGAGTTAAAAACAAATAGTGGTGAAGCATAATTATAAAATTCACGCGACAACTCTAAATACTTAACTTTCGTTAGAAATACTGCCTTCGTAATGATATCTTTTTTTACGAAGATAATGGTAATCAGCGCTATAAATGATGTTAACGAAATAAAATTAAAATAAAAATATGCAGATAAGTCGAAGTCTACAAAAGAGATCATGAAAAACAAAAGGAATAATGATAAAAACTTATGAATTATTTTTATAATTTCAACTGAAACTGTTAATACATTAGCGTCAGATATCTTTATATATATTTGGGTGAACCACAAAAGAAAACCCAATAAGACCCCATAATAACTGTATTCTATGGGAACATCAGGAAAAATTGTATCATTTAAATTATAAAAATAAATTGCTTTCATTCCAACATATAAAAACGTCAATATCATTAAAGAAACTAGTCCATAAAACTTGATCAATTCCACTCTATGAACTTTCGCTGAAAGTTTTGTAAAAAAAGCTGTAGACGTACCTGCATCCAAAAATGTAGTAATCTGAGAAAAAATTTGCTGAATAAAACTAAACTGACCAAAAGCAACCGGTCCCAATGCATTCGGCACTATTGCGATTAAGACAAGGCCCGTAATGCCAGTAACAAAACTAGAGAGCAGTTTAACAATGTATCTTTTCTTTAAACTGTGCACTATATTTCTGCCGAAATAATCTGTTTAAAATATACCATTAAAAGTTCCGACATCTAGTACTTCTCCGGTGAATGGCTTTTCATACATATAATACAGTAGAACAGGATAGTCATGTTCAGATTTTAAGTACATAGGTACATTTTTTTTATGCGCTTTAACATGCATTTTTATATTCCTGGCAGTGAGATATATCCTAAAATAAACTAATTTTTTAAGTATAGAATATTATTTGAAATCATCTTTCCAACCGATTCAGTGAAATTATTTTCATTATGTTGATGCTTCAGTAAATCTTCTAAAATTTAAGTAAATTATATAAAGAAGACGAATGCTAGAAATACAAAAACAAATAAAGAAAAATTAAGAAACTTAATTTATGTATCAGTGCTTTTTTTGGAAATCAGTGTCTCATTTAAAATCAAATATTTCAGTCCTGAATTTTGAAAAACATGAATCGCATCAGCAACATCATTTACTACTGGCAGGCCATGCAAGTTATAACTTGTATTTAATAGCGCACCAATTCCTGTTAAATTAGAAAATTCTTCTATCAGATCGTAGTAATTTTCATTTTGGTCTCGTGTTAGTATCTGAGGCCTAACGGTTTCGTCATAGGGATGCGTTCCTGCCTTAATATCTTGTAAAAATTCTTTTTTACTATCCATCGCCACTGCCATATATCTAGACTCAAAGCCTTTATGATTAACCAAATATCTTTCTTCAAACCTATCCAGTATGGTTGCGGCGAAGGGCATCCAAAAATCTCGTCCTTTGATTAGCTCATTAATATGTTGAATAATTGATGGATTCGATGGATCCGCCAAAATACTCCGATTCCCCAGCGCCCTTGAACCAAACTCCATTTTTCCAACTACTCGAGCAACCACTTCGCCATCAGCTAACAATTTAGCAATTTCCTTATTCTGAACTTTTGTTATTTTATATTCTTCATTCAGATTGTTCTGTTCAATATATTCTGACACCTCCTGTTCTGAGTTTTCAGTGCCTAAATATAAGTCTTTTAATGGCTGATTTTTAATTTCATTTTCATGATTAGCAAAATAGCAGGCTCCTATACTTTGCGATTCATCTGACCCTGACCCTGCAACATAAAGGTCTTCAACACAGTCCAGGTCTCCTAAGGCTTTATTCGCCTTAACATTCATAGCAACCCCACCACTAAATACAAAGTTTTTAATGTTTAGCTCACTAGCAGCCTTGGAAAATAACTTTATCAGCATATTTTCTGTATATTTTTGAACTCCTGCTGAAATATTATCAAACCTAAAATACTTTAATTCTTCATTTAAGAATTCATATAAATTATCTGGCCTTGTGTCACGGACAATGCGCAATCCATCAAACTTTGATAAGCCATCAAAGACTTTTACAACTTCATTTGAATATTTATCTTTTGCATACGGTGCCATCCCCATGACCTTAAATTCATGCTCAAGAGGCTTCATTCTTAAATACAATGTAACCATACGATAAAGCCTGGCTATGTCACATTCTGCACTATCAGAAATTAACTCAAACTTGTCGCCTTCTATCTTCCAAACAGTTTGGTTTCTGTTGTCACCATAAGCGTCGACAATTATGCCGATGGTCTTATCTTGTCTATTTGGGTTTGCATAATACCCATACATTACATGGCATGTATGATGGTCATAAAACTTAATTTTTTCTTTGTTAACTCCAATAAAGGCCGCAACATCATCTGTAATACGACTTATCATTTTTTCTTGCAGCTCATTCTCTCCTAAGTCATAAAAACTATCTGGTATATTATAAAAGCATTCTTCACCGTTAAACTTTTTCTCAAATATTTCTTTTGCATAATATTTTGGATATGGTTTACCAGCAAGTTTTGGCTTCCAATAGTCTTCCATCATATCAATATAATCAGAAATACCAAATACAGCGTCTATTGGATACTTGGTATTGTTTATGTCTGCTCTTTGAATAGTAGACATCGCAACAACATCAATATTTGTATTATTCAGTTTATATTTGTTTAAAATATAACTCACTGCATTCTTTGGAAATCCTTTTTCATTTTTTCGCTTTGTAAATCGCTCTTCTTGAACTGCGCACACTATACTACCATCAATAGAAAGCGCCGCTGAAGAGTTATGATCATCGTATATACCTATCACTAGCATTATTCTGATTCCTTTAAATGTAACTATTTTTAAAAATGGTTTTTATTAAACCGACTGTACCAAGTTGCAGTGTTTTTCAATCAAATATTTTCTTGCATTTGGCAAGCCATCTCCAATAAAGTTAAATAAATTAGCTGTTGCAACAGCATCAACATTCTCCAAACTTATCGCCTCTAGCAAATGTTTTTCGTTGCCCGCACCACCAGCTACAATAAGTGGCATTTTAATTATGCTAGAAATTCTTTGAATCGTATCGATATCATAGCCAAATCCAGTACCGTCTTGCTCTATAGAATTAAGGTATATCTCTCCAACATTCATAGACTCTAGATTCTTGATGTATGAATCTAATGGTATGTCAATTTTTTGAACACCATTTTTGATAAACACATCTTGGTTTATATAGTCAACTGATCCGACAACGCTTTGTTTACCATAATGCCTCACAATATCTCTAACCATATTAGGCTTTTCATATAAAGCACTATTTAGGACTATTTTATCAGCACCATTTTCAAAGAGAACCTCAGCATCCGCCACTGAATTAATACCGCCACCCGCCGCAATTGGTATAAAAACATTATCAACCAAACGGTTTAACATAGAAGCAAAATCCTTTAGATTTTTATCTCCCTTGGAAGCATTTAACACGACAATTTCATCCAGAGAAAATGCAATGTCTTGGAAATGATAATTCATCTCTAGCCAGCGTATATTCCCAACTTTTTGCAATCTGAAGTTACGGCTTTGATTGAAAAAGCCATCCTCATAAATCAAAGTAAATATTATTCTTTTCCTTAGCACTAGAATAATTCCAGAAAGTTTTTCAATACGTCTAAGCCATTTGTTTTACTCAGCTCAGGGTGGAATTGAGTACCTGCTATGTTATCTCTTTCAAAACTCGCTACAAAATTGCCGTTGTAGTCACAGTAACTTTGCCCAATATCTGAATTAGAATCCATTTTATGGCTATGGACGAAATAAAAGTCTAAACTATGCCCCATTCCTCTATACAGTCTAGAGGAGCTTTTTGGAGTGACCTGATTGAAACCAATATGGGGAATGATGACATATTCATCATTAAAAATGCCGACACATCCATCAACAAAACCTAAACCCTCTGTACCCCCCCCTTCGTCACTAGAAACTCCCAACAGTTGCATGCCCAGGCAAATCCCTAATACTGGCTTTTTTCGCTGAATTACTTGTTCGCACAGAGCCACATCTAAACCTCTAGCTTTCACCATCTCCATAGCACTACCAAATGCACCAACTCCAGGTAAAATCAATTTATCAGCTTTATTTAAATCTTTTTCTTCAGAACTAATAATACTATCTACATTTAAAAATTTAAGCGCAGATGCGACTGATCTAACATTACCCATTCCGTAATCAACAATAACTACTTTCACAAAAACTCCTCATAAGAGAAGTCTTGAGCAACATCAAACTTAGGTAGCCAAACTCTACCTCTCTTTTCAAAGAGATTCTTGTTAGCATACTTATCCAAAACTGCATCAAATTCATCATTAGTCATTTGATAGTAAGTGGTAAAAGTTTCAATCAACTCCTCTGGATAGGCATTGTCATACATTTTAACTAGATTTATTGCTTGATCTCTAGTCATTGCGCCTCTTCTGATTTCAATTCCTGCATCTTGAGTCGCTCGGCCAAAGCCAAACTTTAAATACATTAAATAAGCATGCAAAGAATACAAAGCCTGATCATTTTGGGCAAAGTTTGTGAAAGTATCTGAGTTTCCCTCGTCTTTCTCGATGAGGCCACACTTCTCTTTTGCAACGACATAGTTTCTATATGAGTCCCAGGATTCATAATAAGACCAATGTGTGAACGATACACCTACCTCCGCTAATATTTCTTGCTCAGGAAACTGGAAAAAAGATAAATCTGCATCACTAATATCGCTATCAGCTTTGATCCTATCAAGAACTTTATCATGACCTCCCTCGAGATAAACCCTCTTCATGTATTCTAAATCATACAATCCCTTATCTTTATTCTGAGTACATCCACCATATTCAACCTCCCCATTTTCTCCATAGAAGATTAATGGTATCTTGAAGTTGACCGCCATTTTAATGACAGCGGTTGTTATGGCAATAAGCCAACCGTAATAAGGAAATCCTTTTTCAATAAATCCATATTTATTTAATCTATCCAACACTAATGGGTTACAAGAGATATGAATATGATTGAAGCCAGATTGAATGAAATTAGATAGATTTTGGTCTCCAATTTCTAGCGATAACGCAGGTTTAACAGTTATCGTTAAGGGATTCATTCCATACTTATGTTTTAACTGATGGGCCACATATGAGCCGTCTTTTCCACCGCTTACAGGAACAATACAATCAAAGTTTCCGTTGGTTGACCTAAATTTATCAAGCAAATCCACGAGCTCTTTTTGTCTTGGCCTCCAATCCATACTTTGTTTTTCATCACGCCACTGACATGCATTACAGTTGCCTTTCTCGTCAAAACTTATCCTATTTCTTGTTGACATATTCAAACAACTTTTACACCAAAACACTTCTTTTTTATTCATATTTTCCTCCTGTTGTTAAAGGCTAAAGCCATCATCAACTATAATATTTTGTCCATTTATGTACTTACCCATGTCACTAAGAAGGAATATCAATGTACCACTTAGATCCTCTACATCGAGCATACCTTTGCTCAAGCACTTTTGATTATACTTTTCTATAAACTCTTTGGGTTGACTATCAAGAATGCCACCCGGGCTTATTGCATTGACCCTTATATTTTTTTCTTTGTGATACTTAGCCATATATTTGGTCAAGTGTAATAAACCTGATTTAATGGCCGCATATTCCACAGGCATTGTCATTTCTGTATTATCATAAATTTCGAAATCTGGAGCTGCAACGCCATAAATCGACGAGATGTTGATAATATTGCCATGACCTTGTTTTTGAAAGTACAGTGAAAAACACTGGGAGGATACAACACAGCCACCTAAATTAGATCCGAGGTTCTCTATAAAATCATCGTACACAACATCAAAAAAATGCCTTCCGTAATTTTTATTTCTAGGATAGGCATTATTTACTAATGCATCGATTCTACTATATTTAGTATCTAAATACTCAATACATTTTTGTAATGAGTATTTAGACGTAATATCTGACTTAAAGACTTCTAGTTTACCATCGGGAAATGTACGAGATAAGTCTTCACTCACTACTTTCAATCTATGCTCATCTATGTCTACAATAACAGGTATTCCACCTTCCTTCATTATAGCACTACAGAAATGCTGACCAATCCGCCCAGCACCGCCCGTGACCACAATTACTTTTCCAAATAATAGCATTAAATTACCTCGTTAAAACCGTAAGTTAATATAGATTCAGCAAAATTAAAATCGTGTATGTCGTCTATATCCACAGCCCGCTCTTTCGGAACTTCTATAGAGATGACATCTCCCTCAAAAAGACCATTCACACGCAAAATATGCGCTGGCGTCGAACAATAAACAACAGTGGCTATATCATAGACTGCTGGCGCATCTTGACGCCTAGATAGAGAAGCATCGGGATTACAGACAAGCCTCACCTTTCCATCACAATTTATCGACACCATATTAAAGAAAGGGCTTCTGTTAGCAGCTGTAACAGATATGCACACATCTGCGTCACTAGATATCACTTGAGCATTTATGCATTTTTTAACATCTACAATAGATCTGAGAGGACTCGTAGTTGGCAAAGAAACAAAATAATCAAATTCTCCAAATTTGTTTTGAACATAATTGACTGCATGTTTCCAAGAGAGCCACTCAGGGGATTCGTCACTCGCTAAATGGAATGGCCTATTAATAATATGAGCTCCCAAACTCTCAGCTATTTTTGCAATCTGACTGTTCTCAGTTGATACAAAGACCTCATCAACCTCACTACATTCTTGTGCAACCTCGATGGCATATTGAATCAACGGCTTGCCCGCTAAAACCCTTATATTTTTTCCGGGAAGACCCTTAGACCCTCCTCTTGCAAAAATAAATGCGTACACCTTCATAATCTCTACCTTAACTCTGACAATAACCTAATGTCATTAATCATCTTAACAACCGCCAACCCATCTTTCATGGTCGCCAAAGAACCCGATTTATTGCTGAGAAGATAGGCATCAAATTCACGCAACATATCCAGATACATCTCATTCCTATCCCACTCAGAATCTGAATATTTTGATTCTCTTCCATCTGTCGTAATTAGCATTACTCGGTTATTGCTTATATCCCAATCCAAACGACCTTTTTCACCAATAATCTTCACATATCTGTGACCTGGGGATTGCAAAAAGTCTAAGTGGACATAGCAGATTACATCGTCAACACTTTTTAAAATAATATCAGCAACGGCCTCAACATCTATATTTAAAGTTTCAGAATTGGATAAACTTGAGAACTCAACATTCATGTCCCCTAATAGCCAAAGAACATAATCGAATTCATGACTTAGCTCGAGCAGGACCCCTCCCCCCAATTTTTTTGATGCAGAAACAGAGGACTTATAGTCTAGAGAAGGTCTCCAATTTGGAAGATAGTCACCAGAAATTATATTTGCATTAAAGATCTTTCCGATAGAATGAGATTTCAGTAAAGCCTTAACTCGCAACGCTGATGGCATAAATCTTAGACAATAACCGACCGCAACTGGCGTACCATAATCCCTAGCAACATCATCCAAAAGATACGCATCCTGACATTCAGAAGTTAATGGCTTCTCTATTAATATCGGAATAGATGCTCTTATGAACTGTGCTGCATGGTCGGCATGGAAAGTCGAAGGGGACGCGATTATTGCGTATCTTGGGCATTTCTTAATCGCATCAGAGATTGATTCAGCAAAATAATCACAATCATCAGGAGTAGATTTTGGGACTCTGCCACTTGCAGAAACAGAAATAATCACAGACAACGGAAACAATATCTTAAGATTTTTTCTGTGCCGCTTTGCAATATTCCCTAAACCTACAACACAATAAGATTCGTTATCCATAAGCTATATATTCTCTTTAGTCAGCTGCATTTTTCTTGGCTTTTTCAAGATCAGCATGTTGTCCCACATCCAGCCAATTTTCATATATCGGGAACACTTGTAAGCTCAAACCTTTTTCTTTACATGAAGTCAGCGCTGTTGGCATATCAGTGTAAACATTAGACTCGACACTTTTTATAATACTTGGGTTTATGACATAAATTCCTGCGTTGATCAATGATTTGTGCTCCGGCTTTTCAACCATATCAACTACTCTATTCCGCTCATCCGTCTTAATGACGCCAAAAGGAACTTTATAAGTAAATTCTCTCACGCAAATTGTCGCTTCGCAATCGCTACTCTCATGATACCTTATCAATCCTTCATAATCTAAGTCAGTTACAACGTCCCCATTGATCATAATAAGCGGCAAGTCTGGTAAATCTTTGGGCAATAGCGCTAAGGCACCACCCGTCCCCAACGGTGTCTCTTCATGCACATACTTAATTGACACACCGAACTGTTTACCATCTCCAAAGTAATCTGTTATTACATTAGCTAAAAAATGTGTTGAAATATAAAAATTAGAGAAACCAGATTTAATAAAGCCATCAATAATCGAGTGCAAGATTGGTTTTTTATTTATCTCCAACATTGGTTTTGGGCATTCCTTTGTAAGAGGTAGGAGCCTAGACCCGAAGCCACCTGCCATAATAAAAACTGGGTTTTTACGTCTTGATTTTATAGCACTTTCGGAATCAATTCTTTTTTGCAGCCTTATAAAAACTCCAGCCTCATCAACAACAGGAATTAAACTTAATTCATGTTGCTCCATCACCTGCTCTATCGCAGAAGCATCTAACGAATATAGCGCTACTACAGGGCTTTTGTTCATTATTTTCTCGACAGTGTCATCAATAGTCCAATTTTTTAGAAGACCGCGCCTAATATCTCCATCAGTAACACTCCCTACAAGTATATTGTTATTATCGGTGATGTATAAAGGAGAAAAAGGGTCATCATTTAAACAAATAAGAGCTACTCTGATTAATTCACTTTGTTTTAAAGGCACATCGAACTCCAACATGTATTGTTAAATAATTAATGGAACATATTTTTCTTATAATTAATTAGTCAAGAATTTCTCTAGATCTCAACAACTGGAATGCCTCGGCCGCTCTAAATCCTGATGCAGCACCACGAAGAGACGCTAACGCTTCAATAGCTTTGAAGCTGCGGGGGAAAGGGAATTCTCCAACTTCGGAACAATAAACGCTCATCGCCTGTAATTTAATCTCCAAAAAGGGGCTAATGTCGACAAACCAATTAGGATGAAATCTTGAATTCGGCGACAATCCGGCGTCCGTTTCAGATAGAGTTTCGTAAGCAAAGACGCGCTCAACATACGAATGTCTAAACCACTTGGTAGAGCTAATGGATGCCTCAAAAACTGCTTTGTGGTCAGAATGAGCATCAGCCGGGTGTGGTAAATAAATGTCTGTTGGTTCAAATGAGGATACGGCCTGAGATAGCTCAGTTACAATCTTACCCACTGAGACCTGATCTAAACTCATAGTAGGAAAACCAAGATTGTAGACCTTATCAAAATCCATGATTGCATCCACAGCCTCTATTTCCTTTGACCGCTCAGCAACTTTTTCAGCAGGCCACCCAGCATTTTCAGAAATTTCAGTCACAATTACCCAAGCTACTGAATGACCTTCAGCTTTAGCTCTTAAAATTGTACCACCTACCCCCAGTACCTCGTCATCAGGATGAGGAGCAATAATTAAAAGTCGCTTACTCATTAGTATGTAATGTCCTTATTTAATAAATTTTCATCTATAATTAACTCAGCCAAAATCGACGCTATTCGCGAAGATGAGCTTCCATCACCATAGGGATTTATGCAATTATCCACTCGATTTTTAACCTCTGGATCATAAAGTGAGTTAATTATAGCACTAATTATTTGGTCTTTTTGATGCGGGATAAAAGTGACATTTTCGGAATGTAGTCGCTCACTTTGTCGATTACCTATATTGACAACAGGCAATTTCAAAATTGGCGCCTCTAAAATACCCGCACTCGAATTACCAACTAGGCATGATGCATTCCTAAGTATATTCACAAACTCTAAACGGGGTATGTTTTTAAATATATGCATATGAGGTATTTGAAAACGATATTCTTCAATAGCCCGTATCATTTCTTGTCCTCCAGCATCAGAATTCGGGTAACTCAATATTGTAGTAATTCCAAGTTCCTTAATAGCTTCAAGGGTAATGACCATTTGTTCATAGGCTTGATTGATTTCCGAAGAAATAATGTGTTGGATTAACACTAAATAAGGCTGCCCAGAAGACAGCTTAACATCAAGGCGCTTTGAAATTTCCTTTACCGATAACTGCCTTGTTTGGACAAGACGATCTAAACCTGGATTACCTACATTGAAGACTCTAAAATCCTGCTCTCCCAACTTTAGAAGACGCTGTTTACTTTCCTCGTTGGTAGTAAAATGGACATGTGATAACTTAGACACAGCGTGCCGGATCTGATCATCGACATTTCCAATAACTCTGTCACCACCTGCAACATGAGCCACTGGAATATTCATATAAGCTCCTACCAAAGCGGTGGTCATCGATTCCTCTCGGTCACCCAAAACTAATAGTATATCAGGTCTCAATCTAACTACGGTTTGAATTAATCCCTGAAGTTGTATTGCAAGCCCTTTTACCCGGCAGCTGTCAGTATCTCCATTTATAAGGCTGTCAACTTGGTCTGCAATCAAAAATCCATCTTTTTGAATTTCTTCGACTGTGAGACCATAAGCGCTAGAGAGGTGTGCGCCCGTGACAAAAACTTGAAAATTCAGATCCGTGTGATCATTAATTGCGTGAAACACTGAAGACATAATGTCATACTCGGAGCGTATTCCAGTAACACCCAATATTGTTCTCATTTAACTTGTTCCATAATATTAACCATTTGAAATCTAAATCCAGCAGCAACACAGAAGTCTTCGTCCAATTTTCTATCACCAAAATATAAAATATTCTCCGGAGCACAAGAAAGAGTTATGTGAGATAGAATATTTGTCGACGGTTTCTGATATATGGGGCCAAAATCCCCAGTAAAAAATACTTGGTCTTTATCAAACCAACTTCCAAGCCCTAACGACTTAAACTTATTTCTTTGGAGAAGGTGATTTCCATCAGATATTAGGAAGATTGGGAAGTTTTCTTTGAAAAAGTCTAATGCCACCCTAACTTCTTTGGAAAGCACAATAGTTGGCTTAAAATTTCTATACCTATCCAAGGCTCTAGAAATGAATGCGTTACGCTCTAATGAGTCGACTCCAAATCTGTCATGCACCTCACCGAAAATAAACGGATATGAGCTACCCTTTTCAATCCATCGGTTTTTAATCCAAGTCTCTGCATCGTTTGATGACGTCAGACAAATAGACTCTTTCTGTGCTATTTCAGAATATACTTGATCAATAAAGTCGTACTCACGATAGAGAGTTCCGTCCATATCAAATCCCACACTTTGAATATTCTCTAAATTAAACTTTTGGAACAAAGTGCTCACCATAGTACCTCAGCATGGTAAGACCATACTTTATTTCCTTAGGCCGAATCGCAATATTATTTAGAATATTATTGATAATTAACTTAATCCAATTTTCGGATGCAGCAAAGCCTAGAGCCATACCACCAGCTAATCGAGGATTAATTTCAAGGAACTTTATCCCTTCATCTTGGATGAAACATTGGAAATTAATAGGTCCATAAAATTTTAAAAGTTTTGACATTTTGACTATATAGTCAGAAATTTGATCGTTTTTTTCAACTACGCCCTTGGTAGACTTACCGTCAACTACTCCAATGCGGCGCCTCGGAATAATATATACAGGTTGAGATTGGTGATCGAATAAAACGTCAACTGTATACTCTTGACCTAATAAGACCTCTTGAGAAATCATGTTGGTCATGTCGACTTGCTCAAGTGTATTCAGAATCCCTCGGCCACCACGACCATCCCTTGGCTTCACAAGCGGATGTAGCTGACTCAAGGAAGTTATTGGAGTCGGGATGCCATGTTCCACGAAAAACTGATAAGTTTTCCACTTATCCTGACAAATCTCGATTGTATTTCTAGGGGAAATAATTACTTGACAACCAAGCTTGGAAAACTCTTCCTGCCTCTTAGACCAACCCAAAAGGGTCTCATCAAGGGAAGGAATTACTATATCAATTTTATTTTGAGATACCAGAGAGGCCATTTTCTCCCACAACAATTCATCACCACTAGCGGGGACTTTGAGAAATTCAGCACCAAATGCATCTGCATAGGATAAGTCATCAATATCCGACGCTATACCTTGCGCACCTGCCTCGGCCAATGCCTTTAATATATAACCGGCAGTCAATCCACCAGAAGCTTCCGTCAACACTCGCTTCATTCCACGCCGCAAATTCAGTGAACTATCCATTTTAAACTCTCCTGGCAATCAGACAATAACGAGCATGATAACGACCCGTCAATATATCCTGATGCTTTATCAACTGGCACTCTTCTAATTCAAAAAAAGCACCTAGTAGTTTACTGATTTTCTCCATATTAAAAAAGCTCTGAATTGTACCCTCTTCATGGGCAGTAGCAACTAGCTCTTCCCCGGAAAACTCACGAGCATGCTCACTGTCATCGCCTGAAATAAGATCACAATAAAATAAACCTTCAGGCTTCATTGCTCTATGTAAATCCTTTATCACTTCTTTAGCTATTTCAAATGGCATACTGTCCAGCACCCCATGACTTATAGCGAAATCAAAAAAGCAATTTGCCCAAGGTAGATTCCTAGCGTCTCCTTGCTGAAGTTTAGTATTAACATCCGTAACCCCTTGACTTGAGAGCCAATGACGTGCGTATTCAATAGCCTTTTCTGAAAGATCCAAACCATATGCATCCAATTTCATATCCTGACAAAAAATAACGTGCCGACCAATACCACAGCCTAAATCAATCACCCTAATGCCTTTAACATCATGTATATTAATGAATTCATTTCTTCCGGTTCTTTTCCTAATGAATTTGGATACAAATCGTATTATTTCTTCGTGGGGATAAAAAACAAAATTATCTTTATTTTGGTACGCGCTGTCCCATTCTTGCATTTGATTATCTGAATTATTCATAACATAGCTTTCATGTTTTTTATTTCTGTCGGAGACTATCTAAATTTATAGGCTCATGTTTTTGAATATCTAAATCAGCACATTTCCCCAGCACATTATCCCATTCCATAGGAGAAATACCCCCATTAGAACGCATAGTAGTAAGGTTTACAGATGAAAATATCTCGCCAGCCTTAATAAATGTTTTGGCAACTATAACTTTGCGGGCTACTTCTGAGTTATCCTTCTCTTCAAGAGACACTCTTTTAACACCATCTCCTAATGCTTTTTCAATGTTTCTTATAGCGGACACCATGTTACTTAACTCATGAGGTTCCAAACTTGCTCGGTGATCAGGGCCATCCATTGTTTTATCTAAAGTAAAGTGCTTTTCTATAATTGACGCTCCAAGAGCAACCGCCGCAATAGCAACTTCTATACCTGCAGTATGATCAGAATACCCAAATTTTAGGTTAAAGCATGACCCAATATTCCGCATAGCCCGCAAATTTACATCTTGCATTGGCGTTGGATATTTAGATGTACATAGTAAAACTGAAATTCGCTCTCGATCAGATCCCGCATCTAGTAGGACTTGTAGCGCACTTTCGATTTCACCTAATGTTGACATACCCGTAGACATAATAATGTCTACGTCGAGAGCACCAATATGCCTAAGATATGGCAGATTAGTTATTTCACCTGAAGGGACTTTAAATATTTTTAACCCCAAGGAGTACAAATAATCAACGGACTGTATATCAAAACCAGTAGAAAAAAATCCAATTTTCATCTCATTACAATACCGAAACAATTCCTCATGCATCGCCTTTGAAAGCTGCAACTGAGATAACATTTCATAATGTGATTGCCCTGAATCAGTTGTTTCAAGCTGATAATCTGCTTTTCTGGAACTATAAGTGACCAGCCTATCAGCAGAAAATGTTTGAAACTTTACCAAGTCTGCACCTGCAGTAACGGCAGCATCAACTAAAGCTTTAGCAACTTCGATATCTCCATTATGATTAACGCCTGCCTCTGCTATAATAAGAGTACGCTCAGTCATATTTCACTTCCTCGAGTAGGTAACATTATCTTACAAATCTCTCTTCAACAATTCACCCATACCTACAACAACTTTAGAGCCAACATTGAGACCCTGCTTCACAATAGTACCACTACCTATAAAACTACCATCACCAACGCTAACATCTCCATTTAAAATAGTACCAGTCGATATATGACAGTGATCTCCTATGGTAACGTTATGCTCCACAAGTACCTGTGAATTGATAATACAGTTTTCACCAACGGTCGCTTCAGCATTTACCAAAGCATCATGCATCACGATAGTTCCTTGGCCTAAAACTGCATATTTTGAGACATAAGCCAATGGCGAAAGTACAACTGGAATATTGAAATCCAATTCTTTTAACACTGCGTAAATTGCAATTCTTAGCTCTGGAGATCTTATTTGACCAACAGTAACCAGAGCATAATCACACTTATCCCGAAAGTGGGAAAGGTCGTTATCAGTTCCAATGACCTCATAGCCCAATACTTTTTTTCCCAACATACTAGCTTTATCAATAATACCAAAGATCTCATAAATACCTTGTTGTTCAATCACATCAATACAAGACTTGCAGTGCCCACCACCCCCAACTAAGATAATCTTCTTCATACTCTAACACTACTCGGAATATTAACTAATCGATCCGCAAGCCATTCAGAATTTGGAAGTGGCATTGCAAAACAATTTTCAAACATGGGCAATTCATTAAGCAAACTCCAAACAGGTCTAGTCATAACCCCCTGAGAATTTGAAAAGTCTAAAAAATCGTTTCTTTCTTGATGGTTTTTTAACAATATGGTATTTAGCCAATAGTTAGAAGTAGCGTTTAGCGGCTCTGATATAAAATCAATTTGATTATTATTGCAGAACTTTTCATATTTTTTAGCTGTTGTTCGTTTATTTTCTATAAAACTGCCTAGCTGTTCTAACTGTGCACATAATAAAGCCGCATTGATATTTGGCATACGGTAATTATAACCAATCATATCGTGTTTGAATTCCCACTTGTGGGGTATCTTTGCAGTAGTCGTGAGGTGCTTGGCTTTTTTTGCCAAAACTTCATCATTGGTGATGATTGCTCCACCCCCGCCAGCTGTTATAATTTTATTACCGTTAAAGCTAATTGCCGCCAATAGAGCCGTCGTTCCAGTATGCTTGCCCTTATAAAAACTTCCTAACGACTCTGCGGCATCTTCAATCATTGGAATATTCCAATGATCACATATAGATTTTATTTCATCACTTTCACAAGAGTGTCCAAAAGTGTTCATAGGAACACATGCGGAGAGTCTTTTATTACTCCTATTATTATAACACTTGCCATCACGAAGCTCACCGTAGGTCTCTAAAAACTCTCTTAAGGCCTTTGGTGAAAGACTCAAAGCACTCTTATCAACATCGATAAAAACAGGAACAGCGCCACAATAAGTAATCGCGTTACAAGTCGCTATAAAACTCAACGACTGCGTAATGACCTCAGTACCCCTTTCAACATTTGCTAATAAAAGTGCTATATGAAGCGCTGAAGTCCCACTAACCGTAGCAACTGCATATTTTGCTCCAGTGTATAGAGCAAGTTGTTGTTCAAATGTATCGACGAATTCTCCAACGCTCGAGACAAATGTTGAGTCAATGCATTTTTGAACCAACACTTTTTCTCTTCCTATAAACCGAGGCTCGTGCAATGGAATAAAATCACGGGTTTGGTATACTTTGCGGGCAAACTCAACCAGCCTGACTAAATCAGCTCTTATTTTACATCTTTCCATCTAGGTACTTACCAGTTTCATTATGTTCGAAATCAGGAATCATCAAACGAAAAAGATCGAGCAATTCGATTTTGGTCCATTGTTTTTTATCTTTCATTTCACTGATCTTAGTTTCAAATTTTCTAAGTAAAATTTCATCATAGAAATCTTCATTCTTTATTACTCCTAAGTTTTCAAACCGACTCATATCTATAATTTCTTTATCAGTATAAAACTCCTCAGTATCTTTTTCTCCAGTAGTGTCACTCTCGGCAAAAAGACAGGGCCATTTGTCTTTAGGAGGCATTATACTCATTAGCATCCTCGCCTCATCTTCTGTTTGGCATAAGTGCGGCTTATATCCAATACCCGCAAGATATTTTTCAGCAATTTCTGAAAAGGTAATTAAATGTAAATCTTCACTAAGTTTAGGGAAAAATATGTCCCTATTTTCTCCCATTACACAAGACATTAAACAAAGTTCTCCGGACTCTTTAGGAATGACAAAATATCGTTTAATATCGTTAGGGGCAACAATTGGTTGTTCTTTTTGGATACGTTGATTAAAACTATGCAAAAGAGATCCATCTGAAAAAGCAACATTTGCAAAGCGTGCAGTTGAAATATCAATTTGATCGCTGTAACGCATCAAAAACATTTCCATAATAAGCTTGCTTGCTCCCATCATATTAATCGGGTTAGTTGCCTTATCAGTAGAAACACAAAAATATTTCCTTGACCCTTTAGAAATCGATTGTTGGATAGTTTTAATTGTATTTAAGATATTTACATTAATCATACGCATAAGTGTAAAAGGGTCTTTTTCACTTCTTACGTGCTTTAAAGCAGACAAATTCAAAACATAATCGTAATGGCCGTCTTGCTCAATGAAAGCATCATACTCTAAGGATCCAATATCCAAAGCAAAGGTTTGGAAGTCTCCCTTTATATAGCCAAACGAACTGCGTATATCCCTTACAAGTTCGACAAGGTTATTTTCACTAATATCAACAACATGGAGCTTTAGAGGATTTCTCTTAAAAATCTCCTTAGCGACAGCTTGACCAATTGACCCAGCCCCACCTAATAATAAAAACCTAGAGTTTGAGACAACAGCTTGTAAATTATCAGCATGAGCAGCCATGTCACTACTAAAAATTAATTCTTCTCTTCCTATTAAGTTAAGTGGGTTCATTTTTTATATCCGACCAGTATGATTGATAAGTTGCAAAAAGTTTGCTTTTGAAATCGTTATCTACAATAACATAATTTTTTTTATTTATATTTACTTTAAACTCCTCAATGTATTCGAGCACCTCACCTAATGTTGTGGGATATATCAATTGTGGTTTTAAATATAGAGTATCCTGAGCAGCTGTTAATAACTCAGCAAACTCATTCACGATATCCTGGATGTAAATGTAATTCATTTGAATTTCTTTGTCATAGACATCTATGTCAATATGTTTGATGCTGTTATACATCCAAGTAGTTATAACTGAATTATGATTTGGCTTACACTCTTGTCCAAACACATGTGGTAATTTATAAATATAGCATGCTGTGGAATTTCTATTGGCATATCTTTCTATCATTTCCTCCGACTCTTTTTTAGTTTTCCCATAAGAACTAACTGAAACATCAGAGTGAATTGAAGAAGTAAATAATATTGGTATGTTTTTATTTTTTGACTCTAATATCTCAAGTATACTTTGAGTAAGTACAGAGTTAGATCTTTCGTATTTAATACTATTTAGTCCTGCCTTCACTTCACCAGCAAAATGATAAATAAAATCGCTTTTTAAAACTAAAGCCTGCAAATCTTGAAAATTATTTTTTCTGGTGAAGGTCAAGATATTAACATTACTCTTTTTAAGTCTGCCAATCATTGCTTTGCCAAAAAAACCATTGGCACCAGTAACCAAAACATTAAGTGTCATATCTGAACAACATTCAAAAAATACCTACTACTTGTTGTAACGTTCTAGGATAAACGCCTTTCTCTTTCATCAAAGTGTTGTTGAATGATGTATTAAGTGGTCGATTTGCTATTGTTTTAAACTCAGATGATGAAACTTCTTCAATTAAGTGTGAACCCTTGTTCAATATTTCAGCAACTTTCAAACCTAAAGTATATCTTGAATAAATTTCATCTCCCGCAATATTGATAGCGCCACAATAATTTATCAATATTAGCTTTTCAATTGCCCTTACCAAATCTCCGACGTATAAAATATTTACCAACACGTCATTAACGAGTTTAATTGATTGGTCATTTTTGATACTATTTATAATTAATGAGACTGGATTATGTCGACCACCAATAACCTTCTTTCCATAAAGAGTTATTGGCCTAACAACCATAACCTTCGAGTCATCAAAATTAAGCAAAAACTCATCAGCTTTCAACTTAACCTTACCATAATAGTTTATGGGCTGACAATTTGAACTCTCACTATAAGGAGCATTATGCCCATCATAAACCGCATTACTCGAAAGGTGAATTAACTTTTTAAATTCATACTGCTTCAGAGCTTGATACAGCAACTTAACAAATAGAAAATTTTGAGCCCAGCACTCTTCTTTCTGTATTTCACATTTGTCAACATCACTCATTGAAATACAATTAATTAGCACATATTCAGGGCCAAGGTTTAGATTAATTAATAACTTTGAAATGTTATTTTTTAGCTCTTCCTCATTATTTACAACCTCAAGTATAAGAACCTTATGCTCAAGGGATTCTTTTCTGCCAACATATATTAATTCAACACCCTCTGTAAATTCAAAGTGTTTTGAGATTGCATTACCAACAAATGAGTTGTAGCCCAATAAAACTATTTTCATCGATTTTTACCCAATAAAGGTTTGAAATTTTTATCTTTTTCAGAGACTACGGCATCATCTATGTTGATTGGCCAATCAATATCTAAATTCTTATCACTCCAGAGTATTCCTGTTTCATCTGAAGGATCCCAGTAATCCGTTACTTTATATTGAAAATCCACTATTTCCGATAGCGTACAGAAACCATGAGCAAAACCAGGCGGAACATACATTTGATAGAAGTTTTCTTCAGACAAAATGTTACTAACATACTCTCCATATGTTGATGAACCTGGTCTTACATCTACAGCAACATCAAAAACGGCGCCTCTTGTCACTCTAACCAACTTCCCTTGCGGGTTCTGTTGTTGAAAGTGAAGACCGCGGACAACATTAGCGCCTGATCTTGAGTGATTATCCTGAACGAACGCTTTATCAACTCCATATTTTTTTAGTTCTCTATTATTAAAAGATTCCATAAAAAAACCCCTAATATCACCATACACTTGTGGTTTTATTAATAAAATTTCGGGAATTTTTTGTTCTATTATATTAAAAGTCATATTTTTATACGTTAGTAAGCTTTATATTTTTGGATGTGCCTATGAATTAACTTTGCTGGCAGAGGATATATTAACTCTACCTCCCCATCATTTGTTTGCTATATTTAATAAATATTGTCCATATTGATTTTTAGCTAGTGGCTGCGCCAATTCCATAAGATTATTTTTTGTAATATAACCTTTTTCAAAAGCAATTTCCTCAATACAAGCCACTTTCAATCCTTGCCTTCTTTCAATGATCTCAATAAAGCTGGATGCCTCCAATAAGCTCTCATGGGTTCCAGTATCCAACCAAGCATAGCCTCTGCCCATCAGCTCAACAGATAAACGTTCCTCGCTCAAATATATTTGATTAACAGTTGTGATTTCTAATTCACCCCTATGAGAGGGAACAACTGCAGCGGCTTTTTTAACCACATCATTTGGGTAGAAATACAGGCCTGTGACTGCATAATTGCTTTTAGGGTTTTCTGGTTTTTCTTCTATACTAAGCGCTTTACCTGAGGAGTCAAAGTCAACGACACCGTAACGCTCAGGGTCCTGAACATGATAGCCAAAGACTGTTGCCATGTTTTTATCCTTTGCATTTAATACAGCATTGGCTAATAGGTCCGTAATCCCATGACCATAATAGATATTATCGCCTAGTATTAAACAGACATCGTCATCACCAATAAAGGTTTTCCCTAAGATAAATGCATGAGCTAACCCGTCAGGCGAAGCCTGCACGATATATTCAAATTTCATTCCTATATCAGAGCCATCACACAATAATTGCTCGAATCTTGGTAGATCCTCAGGGGTGGAGATAATCAACACTTCTTGAATCCCCGCTAGCATCAATATCGACAATGGATAATAAACCATCGGCTTGTCATAAATCGGCATGAGCTGTTTTGAGACACATTTAGTAAGAGGATATAGTCGAGTACCTGAACCGCCTGCTAGAATAATTCCTTTCATTATTTAATAACCCCTAGTCTTGCTCTTTTATAACTGCCATCCCTAACGCGATCACTCCAAAACATATTTTCTAAATACCAATGTACAGTCTTTTTAATACCTGTTGCAAAAGTCTCATCTGGGGTCCAGCCCATTTTGTCAGTAATCTTGGCAGCATCAATAGCATATCGCACATCATGCCCAGCCCTATCTCCCACATAGATAATAAGCTGTTCATAGCGGTCTATTCCATCTAGTTTACTTGGTACTTGTTCATCTAAAATACTACAGACAGTCTTAACAACTTCAATATTTTGTAATTCATTTTTTCCACCTATATTATAGGTCTCACTAACCTCTCCAGTAAGCGCCACGAGCAGTAGTGCCTTGGCATGGTCGTCGACATATAACCAGTCTCGTATTTGTTTGCCATTACCATAGATTGGTAAATCTTTACCTTCTAAAGCATTAACAATAATAAGTGGAATAAGTTTCTCAGGGAACTGATACGGCCCATAATTATTTGAGCAGTTCGTTATTAGAGTTGGCAGATTATAGGTACGTTGCCACGCACGAACCAAATGGTCAGAACTGGCTTTGGATGCCGAGTAAGGTGAACTAGGCGCATAGGGGGTCTCTTCCGTAAACAGGTCATCTACATCCTCCAAGTCACCATAAACTTCATCAGTAGATATGTGATGAAATCTAAAGCTATTTTTTTGATCAGGCTCTAAATTTGACCAGTAATGCCTTGCTCCTTCAAGCAAAACATACGTGCCAATAATATTAGTTTGGATAAAATCACCAGGGCCAGCAATCGACCTATCGACATGTGACTCGGCAGCCAAATGCATCACAATGTCAGGTTTATACTTATTGAATACACGCTTTATCGCTTTTGAATCGCAAATGTCGACCTGCTCAAAGATATATCTTGGATCGTTCTCAACTGAAACCAACGAATCTAGATTAGCGGCATATGTAAGCTTGTCCACATTAACAACGCTGTGCCCGGTGTTGTTAATAATTTCTCTTATGACAGCAGAGCCAATAAAGCCTGCACCACCAGTAATTAAAAATTTCTTTCTCATCATTACTTCTTCCTGAATCTTTGATGATGTTAATATTTGCATTTTTCTATTTTATCTTTCACCCAAGATCCCGCTCTAATTCAGTGATCTCTTTTTTTAATAGTTCATATTCTTGCTTTTTACGCGCAAGAAATTTACTTGTAATAGAAGATTTCTCACGAATACCTTTTGGGGTCAGTAAATAAGAATATTTTGTCTTTTGTGAACTTTTTTTAAAATTTGCAAACTTAATATATCCTTTATCTATAAGTGATATTAACAGATAGTAAGCAGAGCCATTAGAAATTCCAACTTTCTGAGCAAGTTCCCGCGAAGTCATTTGAGGATTACTGCTTATTATTTGAAGCACTCTCAATTTTGCATCTTCTTGATGCTCTTTACGACGACTAGCCATTAATAGCTACCGCACAAAGCTTTGAGACAAAGCTTTGTAGTTTCAACATAAAAATTGATTTAGCTATTTCCATAATATTCAAAAATGAACATGCATATTACTGCAACTACTGTCAACTATATATATTATAATGAGACTGCATATTAAAGGATATGTAATTATTTTTATTATATTTGTATAACACATATATAATATTTATCATTAATCATCTTGACAAGAATAATCAAAATAATACTATTGATTTATCATTTTTGAGAGGATATCTGTTATTATCAAATATTTTGTTCAAAAATGAACGTTAATATATAGGTATATTTACATGTCAAAAGAGTGGTTCATTCTACAGCTTAAATCCAATTCACACGATCGAGCAAAAAAAAATTTAACCCGACAAGGATTTGAAACATTTTTACCCTTACATGATACCACTTCACGAAAAGCATCTCGATTTGTAAATACTTCGAGACCTCTATTTCCAGGTTATATGTTTATCAGATTTAATAGAGCAGAATCCGAGTGGCATAAAATAAATAACACTTATGGAGTATCTCGCTTAATTACTTTTAATTCTGTTCTTAGATCTATCCCTACCAGCTTTGTTAATAGTTTGATGAAACGATACGATTTATCGGGTAAATTACTGCCTATACAAAAATTAAAAAAAGGCGAACAAGTAAGGGTTTTAACGGGGCCTTTTGCAAATTTTATTGCTATTGTTGAAAAATATGAAGCAGATCAACGCATATGCATTCTTATGGATTTAATGGGCAGGAAGACAAAAATTCAAACCCAATCAGATTACCTTACACTATCAGATTAAACTATTTACTCAAATTTAATTATTCTCTTCCATAACCAGTTGGATTAAGTTTATGCCAGCGCCAAGTATCTTCACAAATATTCTTTATATTTCTTTGTGGTTGCCAACTCATTTTCTCAAATGCCTTTGAAGAGTCTGCCCAAAAGGCAGCAAGGTCCCCCTCACGTCGAGACAAATATTTAAATTTAATTTTAACACCAGAAGTTTCTTCAAAACTTTTTATCAACTCAAGAACAGTCGTGCTTTTCCCCCCTCCAATGTTTAATATTTCAAACTTATCCAGCTTACTTTGATTTAAAGCACCTATATGCGCCAGAGCTAAATCTACGACATGTATATAATCCCTTGCTCCAGTTCCATCTGCAGTCTCATAGTCATTACCAAAAATATTTAAATGTTCACGGCGACCATCAGCTACTTGAGCGATATAAGGCATTAAATTATTTGGAACACCAATTGGCTCTTCCCCAATTTGACCAGACACATGAGCTCCCACAGGATTGAAATATCTGAGAACGGTTCCCTTTCGTTTTAAGTCTACTGTTGTCCAATCGTGTATTATATTTTCAATCATTAACTTTGTGCGCCCATATGGGTTTACTGGATTAGTTGGGTGCTCCTCATCATAAGGTAGATATTGGGGTTTACCATAAACTGTAGCTGATGATGAAAAAACAATATTATTACACTCAGCCTTAGACATAGCCGTGAGCAATGAAATGGACCCTCCAACATTTACTTCATAATATTTCAATGGGTTAGCAACACTCTCACCGACAGCTTTCAAGCCCGCAAAGTGAATAACTGCTTCTGGTTTAAAGGTATTGAAAATGTTATCTAATGCATTTGCGTCACGAATATCTGCATTTGTAAATTGCAACTCACGATTAGTAATACCCCGAACTCGCTCAAGTGCAGCCTCATGCCCATTACAAAGATTATCTACAACAAAAACCTCATGGCCTGCACCTAAAAGCTCAACACATGTATGACTACCAATATAACCAGCACCACCTGTGACAAGAACTTTCAATTCAATTTTCCAATCTTTTTGCGTATTCATGTGCAGACGCACTCATGAACCCATTAACAGACCCACAGTCAAATCTTTTACCCTTAAGGTGAATAGCTTCTAATAAACCATCCTGAGCATGCAAATTCAACGCATCAGCTAACTGTATTTCTCCACCAGAACCTGCCGGCAAAGTCCTAAGTGTATCAAATATGGCAGGCGTCAAAATATACCTGCCAATTGAAGCCAGATTAGAAGGCGCCTCATCCTGTCTTGGCTTTTCGACCATACCTATGACTCCATGACCATTAGCTGAAGGAATGATGACGCCGTACTGTGAAATATAAGCTTCATCCACTGGCATGACCGATAATTGCGAATTGCCAGTTTTTTCAAATGCATCTACAAGATCAGCCGTAACACCTGGAGCGTAATCCGTTAAAAAATCATCTGCTAATAAAAC